>ULTC01058632.1_pt1 | contig 18925 bp, 25 predicted proteins | sample 1957091 | NCBI WGS metagenome assembly ULTC01 (sample SAMEA4835720, study PRJEB28245) | human gut metagenome | biome: gut microbiome; material: fecal sample | place: Denmark | collected 2008 | reverse complement strand
GCTTTACCGCAACGATCTCACCCGCCAGCCGGAAGAACTTCTCTGGGTATTTGAACTGCTCACTGAATTTCTCCATCAAGTCGGGGGAAAGGCCGATAAAATCTTCCTCGCCAAGCCCAACGATCAAAAAGTTTCCGGCAACAATATCATACATACGCCCGCCATCGTCATAAAGAGCCCTGTTTAAGGGCATCCCTATGAGCTTGCCTTCGTCATTACAGATCAGCGCCACCGGGTCCTCATAGGGATAAGTTGCCTGAATGTCTCCGCCAACGGCAGCCTGCAATGATTCCAGCCCGCCCTCAATTTCAGTTTCATAGGGAGATTTGCCCGGCTCTACCATTAACACTTTCATAGCTGCATATCCTCCTTCTTTTTATTTGCCGCACCGGGGGCAGCAGGTGCTTTCTCCTGCGTTTTGGCCGCAGACAGCTTTCCCAGCACGGAAGGTTTCTCCGGTTTTTCGGGCATAGAAATACCGCCCTCCGAAATGTCGGCGGCGGCGCGGTCTGTTTTTACCGGTTCCTGGCCTTCCACTGTGTACCCCGGCAGGAGTGCTCCATATACGGTAAAATGGTGCTCATACTGTTTGGGTATCTGCGGGGAAATTTCCGTGAATAAATAGGAATAGGCTTTCTTCCGTCCTTCCAGGTACTTTTCCGCAGCGGCTTTGTCCGTATAGCGTTTCTGATTCTGCCCGGCAATCTTTTCGCCATAACCCTGTTTTGGGGAGTTCACATAGACATCCCAGGTCACATACCAGGCAACCGGTACGCTCTGTTTGGTTTCCCGGTCATATTTGGTATCTTCCCAAATACCACAGGTCATACGGTAGACGCGGTTACTGATTTCCTCGTCATTCCGCCAGTTGTCGGTTTTGCGCCATTCATTTGCGGTATGCGTCACCTCCGGGGTCTGCAGGTAAGAAAGCGCCCGGTTAATCATCTGCGTGGCGGCTGCCTGCTTTTCCCATTGCTTTGCCGCAGCAACCACAATCTCATAGGCTTTCTTCTCGCCGTCAATGCTGCCCTGGCGCATGGCCTCCAGATTTTCAGCGCCCATTGTAATCAGGGAAGAAATATCTACATCTTCACAATAAATACTGTGCTCGATTTTCAACTCTGCACCTGGTTCCAAATGATCACCGTACCGGTAAGCGCGGTAATCTTTATTTTCTTCCAAAATCTTTCACACCTCCTTAAATCTCCGGCACACGGCTCTTTTTCGGGACCGCCTGTGCCGGGGTAGTTTTTTCTGCCGGCTTCGCCGCTGCAAGCTGTGCCATGACCGAAGGCCGCTCTGCCGTAAATATGGAAATCTGCTCATTCTCTGCTAATGGCTGCGCCGGAAGGGGCAGCGTCACATCCGAATGGGTAAGTATCTGCTCCCGTTTCAGGTCTGCCACGATCTCGTCAAATACCGCGTTGATAGCCCGCCGTTCCTCACCTTCAGGATAGGCTTTCAAAACCTCCATTTTTCCGTCTTTATCGGAAACAAAGGTAACGGCACAATCCGCATGGCCCGCCAAATAATCCGATTGATAGGGCAGCTTATCCTTGATGTAACAGGCAAAGGCTCTGGCGGTCATTTCCACGTTGCTGTCCCAATAGCCGCCGTCCTTTTCGCATTCCTTACCCATGCGCACGGAATTCCGGTAAAAATCGGTCTCCACACGTCCGATCTGCGGCGCCTCCTGTGCCTGCATCCCGGACAGCATGTGCTCGAATATTTCCAGCCGTTCCCGCTCACTTTTGGGGATCACCCGCCCGGTGACAGACTTCTTAAAGGCGCTGATCTGTTCCACGGAGCCGGCCTCGCCGGACAAGAACGCCTCCCTGAGAACCGCGTAAGTTTCCATCTGTTCCTCATTGCCATGCCGTTTCAGGGAACCGAGCACCGCTGAATCCAGCCAGCTTGCAGCATTTTTCCGGGTGCGTTCTGTCTGTGCTTCGGTACGGGCCGCCGCCTGCTCCGGTGTCTCCGGCTTATATTTCATGGTTTCAATCAGCTTCTGGAATGGGGCATAGAGGCGGGGCTGTTCAGAGAGAAAACCCTTGGCACCTATTTTTACGCCAAGGTAATCGTCAAGTCCATGCCACCATTCATGTGCCAGGGAACCGGCTCCATGCATCTTCGTAAGGTTAATGACTTTGCGCAAAGGCTCATAATGAGCCACAGCGTTGCCGCTGCCCCTGGCACCGAAAGCGATAGCAAGCGTTCCCTGATAGGCAATATCTTTGTCGCTGACCTGCAGGGCTGCCGCCAAATCTTTGAGCGCTTCAAACCCCATGTTGAGGGATGCCTGCCGGTCATTCTGGTTCATCCAGTTCCCAAACTCACCGCCGCGGAACCCGAAGGTATCAAGGTAGTGCTGCCCGGTAATCTCTGCGCCGTTTCTGTAATCCGGCCCGGTTCGCCGCACAGCGATAAGCTGTGGAGGCACAAACCGCGTCTTTCCGCTTTTGCTGCGGCCTTTTGCCAGCTCCTGCACCCATTTCAGGGCAGCCTCCCGCGTTTCAAAATTTGTCTGTAAGATGGAATAGCCCTTCGTCACATACCAGGTATCAGGTTTCCAGTCATTATTTTTGGAATAAGTATTCTTCCCGTCGTTGAAATGGATCGCATAGCCCTTCGGCACCTTCTGGTCTTTGGAAACGCCAAACTGTTCCTTTTGTGCTTTCTGTGTGAAGTTCCGCTCAAAATATCCTGCCGAGCGGACCATCAGGGTATTGGACAGCTTGTTTGTAATGGCCGGGTTCTCACGGCCCTTTTCCGTTGCCTGGTAATGGATTCCGCTGCCCCAGCCCTGCACCTGTTCCAGATACCCGTTTTCCACAAAGAAACGGTCATAGACCTGCATGGCGTCCTCCACGGTGCGGACTTCCGAAACCGCGCCCTGCAGCTCCCGTACCGTCTGGATATATTCTTTCTGCCTTGCAAGGCGTTTCTCCGGCGTATCATCCCTGCGGTAATACTGCGGGGAGGCATTTAATCCGTCCCTCGCCTTTTTGATGAAATACACCACGCCAAGGGGAATCCCATCATCAAGCATGGCCTGATAATCCGGTTTCTTCCAGATATTATCCTTTTTTACAAATTTCTCGGCTTCGCGCTCATTCATGGCGTCCAGGTCGTTCACATAGAGCCCCCGGTCCTTCCATAAGTCTTTTTTCGCGCCGCCGATCTTTTCCCCGAAATCTTCATGCTGTATGTTATCCGCCAATCAATATCACCTCCAGTCTGTCATAAAAAATCACCGCTCCGGGGAAGGGCGGCGTTCCTGTGATTTATCAAGCTGCGGGCGTATTCTCATGAGCCGGTCTGTCTCCCTGCGGACCAGCCGGTCAAGCGCGCCCAGGTCCTCCGGGGTAACGGCAAACTCCCGATAATGCTCATACCAGAGGCCCGCCCGGACAGCCGCAATAGGCGCAATCTTTTCCGCCCCTCCGGGAAGGAGGCGGTAGACCGAAGCCCCGTCAAGAAGCAACTGCTTCGCCGTTCCCAGGGGTATGCGGTACATATCTGTGTCCGGATTCTGCGCCTCCTCCATATACTCCACATTCAGACGTTCCTCCAAATCCTGGGGCATATAGGAAAATGCCTGTGCTTTCCACTGGCTGAACAGGTTGGAATAGTGGTGCTGCCATTCCGTCACCTGCTCCGGCGCATAGAGGTAGCGCCAGGTTTTCAGGGCGCCCTTTTCGCATAGTTCCATTGCCTCCCATTTTTCAATGCCTGCCTCCGCCTTCGTGCCGTCCCGGTATTCCATGCTGACGCCGTAAGGGTAGAGGGTATTTCTTTCTATGTCCTGCCGCAGCGTATCAAGGTCCATCATCAGGACATCCCCGTACAGCCGTCCGTCCTCCTTACGCTCCGTGTGGAACAGGAAAGCCCTGGCACCGGGGTATTCCGTCATGGCGGCCACCCGGTAAAGCTCTCCTGTGGGATAGTAGGCAGACAGGGCATCAGCGAGCCATATGTGGTTTTTTCCCATGATAGCGATAGAATCCGGCCCGGTGTTGGCTGCCAGTGAGCGCAGATTGAATTCACTTTCCCGCAGGAAATCCCCGGCCAGGATATGGAGCCCATAGGCAAATACGCCTAAATCTGTATCACGGACGAAGTGAATCTGCGGAAGCGCATCATCTTTCATAGTGACCGGTGTCATTTATAGATTCCTCCCATCTGCCGGCGGCTGCCCTCCGGCAATCTTGCCGACGATCTCCGGCCCGGTCTCGTAAATCTGCATGAGCCGCCTGGCCGTGCCGCTGGGCTGCGCGACGCCGCTGGTCCAGAGCCTGACCGTGGAAGGGGCGACATTCATCAGAAGCGCAAAGCCTTTTTCGTTCATATCCAGTTTTTCCATCAGAGCCTTAACCATATCGGGGTCATAGTCCGGGCACCTGGCAGCTTCGGCGATCATCTGTAAAGCGGTATTTTCTGTATTTGTCATTGTAAATTCCTCCTGTTATTCTGGCCCCTCGCTGTTAAGCCGGGGCAAAGCTGATTTTGTTGTGTTCCATTCTCCGGGCAAATTCCTGGACGGCATATTTCACGCCGTCAATCTCCGCATGGGTCTGGTCCAGGAACCGGCAGAGGGAAAAATGTGTATCGCCGTTCCCGTAGGACAGGCAGAGTAAGCCGTTGTCTGGAAGCGAAAATAGTTTCTTTCCTGTGCTGTCCGTAAAGCAAATCTGCTGATCTTCATTCATAAGCAAATCCCCCTTAAATAGAAACAGCCGCCTCTTTCTGGCGGCGTGGCTGCTGGCGTTCCTGTATCTGCTCCCTGATCCGCAGCAGCTTTTCGTTGTAGTCCTTGCCTGTGCGGGGCGGGTTGATCCCCACCCGGATATGCCTGAAACGCCGGTCCTCATGGAGCATTGCCTGAATCCTCCTGGCATTTTTAAGGCCGCCAAGGTCATTGTCCATGTAGAGATTGACGCGCCGGATTTCCGGGTGGCGTTCCAAAAATGCAATCAGCGCCACATGGGAAGTACCGCCCAGAGACAGCCGGTAGCCGTCCCATTTCCAGCCTTCTAACTCCTGCAGCGTGGCATGGGAGAGGGCGTCAATGGGTGCCTCAAAGACCGCCACATGGCGGCTGTCCGGATTCCCCGGTGGATAGCAGAAGCTATATTCCTTGTCGCTGCCGTAGACATCTTTTCTGAGATTGCCGGTAATGCTCCGCATACAGGCAAACTTTGCTTTGCCGGCTTCATCCTTTCCCACAAACACACAGACAGGCTCGCCCTTATACCGAGCCTCATAGAACAGCCCTTCCCGGAAACACCGGCTGATCACATCAGGGCTGATCCCGCGCCGCTGCAAATAGGAAACAGCGGAGGTGGCGCACCGTCTGGCCCAGGGGAGAGAAAAAGGTTTCTTCTCCGGTTCCTTATGCACACGTTCGGTTACTATTGCGCTCCGGTAAGCCGGCGTCTGCTGGATTTCTCCGCCTACCAGCGTATGAACCGCATCCACCAGCCCATAGCCCCGAATCTGGATCAGATAATCCAGGGCGTTGATACTCCGGCCCCGGCTGTTCCAGTACCAGTACCTTTTCCCGGTCACATAGACCAGACTGTCATGTTCCTTGTGCCGGTAATTGGAACCGTCCCGTTTCAGCACCCCAGGCTCATGGAACTGCAGGTATGCGAACAGGTCCGCCTCTCGTGCCGCCTGAATCTGTTCTTTGGTTACGCCGGGCATAGTGCCAGCACAGTATTTCTTTTCATCGTGCTTTGCCTCCTTTCCGTGATAACAAAAGACGCCCGAAAGCGCCTAACAGCCGTACAGGTCATGGTTGACCTCGGCACGGTAATAACTGTCCATTGTTGCCGGGGCATTATACAGCGCCGCCAGCAGATATGCCTTGATATTCCCGACTTTTGTGGTGTTCTTGTCAATACAGTCAAAGACATACTCCAAGTGGCCGGAATTGATCTTCAGGAAACGCCCCTTTACCACCTCCCTGGGAAAATCATCCCCAGCGATACGGATATATGGCCGTTTGGATAAGACCACTTCAAGCATAAGCTCCACAGTCTCGTCTAAGCGTTCTTTCCCATACCGGGAGACCATACAGTCATACTCAATATTTTCTTTCAGGATTTCACGGTAAGCGTCTATCAGCTCAATCCGATCCATCCCATCCGGGCGGTCTGCCGCCTCCGGCTCTGCCGGATAGATTGATTGATGGGTCCTTGATATATCCGTTTTTGATTTTTTAGTTCTTTGTGGATTAGTATTTAATTGTGCGGGATTTTCCTGTTCAGGTTCGGCCTGTTCAGGTTTTGCCTGTCCTGGATTTACCTGTCTTGGATTTTCCCGTTTAGGTGGAAATGCCTGTTTTTCGGCATTTACAGGCTTTTCATGGATGGTATATTCAATATCTCCGAGCTGCCCGTTCTCATAGCGGAGGCGCTGCCTGGTGAGATACCCGTGCCGCTCCAGTTCTTTCAGGGCGGTGGTGATTGAATCCACACCGTCCTTACAGATATGGGCGAGCCCCTTTGTGGTATAGTCCCAATCTTCCGGCAGCGACAGCATGAGGGAGAGAAGCCCCTTTGCCTTTAAGGACAGTTCCGTATTACGCAGATGGTGGTTGCACATGATCGTGAAGTCCTTCGTTTTTTCTACCCGGAATACAGCCATTTCACAGCCTCCTTTCTCCGGTTATTTCCGTTACAAGGCGTGCTCCCTGCGGTCATAGTGAAGGTGCCCGCCTGAGACCTTCGCATGGTTTTTCAGTTTCACCTCGCCCCGTTCCTGGCTGTCTAAGAATTTCTGATAGCCGGCATCTGTAAGGAACAGGCGCATCTTATCGCCCTTATCACCGACAGGGGAATCATAAGACAGCACATCAAAGACGATCATGTGGCGTACCTCCGGGTCGAAGCGTTCCAGCGCCATGATGTCGTGCCCCTTCAATTTCTTCGCGCCGGATTGCTGCCTGGCCTCGGCAATCTTTTCCCCAATCGTCCGCGCCGGGTAGGGCAGACGGTAATTCTTCTGAATATCCCGCACCAGGTCCATGCACTCGGCATCCGTCAGGACGCGCAGCTTTGCCATCAGGTTTTCCGCTGCCTTCCGCTGTTCGGGATTCTTTGTGTACCGGGCGGTCATGTAAAGCTCGTTCAGGACTTTGGATTGATAGTCACCCTCAACCTGAAACAGCAGCCGTTTTTCCATTTCGTTTAATTCCATGTGAATCTCCTTTCTCCTGAAAATGGGTATGAAAAAAGGGCGCCCACCTGTAAAAGTGAAACGCCCACGGCAATCAGCGATCCGGCAATGTACCGGACCGCTGGCACTATTAAATTTTGTCGTTAATGAAACAGCCTCCTTTATTCGATAATTTTCTCGTCATATTTCAACTTGGAAAAGGAATTGAATAAATGACGGCAAACGCTCAAACCTCTTGAAAATAAAGGCTTTTTCCGTTTGTCGTTATTATACCGTAACGGCACAGTCACGCCAGTTTACTTATTAATCAGGGCTGTGATGCCTTGTGCGAAGTGACACCTCCCTGACGCCATGTGCACTTTCAACCTCAACTGCTGGAATCCATAATTCACTCATAATAACTCCTCCTCTTAACAATTCCATAATATACTTACTGCGCCTGAAAAGCCGCATTGTTTCTGATAAGTTCATTCAGTAATGCCGGAGTGTAATTATTGATACACGCTCCTGCATTCAACGCTGTCGGTCTCGTCTTCATAAACTCATAGACATCATCCTTCCTGCCATGGATATGTCCATATATGTGCCATGAGCCATACTTGCACTTGTACCATGCAGCTATCGGGAAATGGCACAGGACAATCTCCTTATCACCATCCATTACTCTGGCAATCTTTTCCACCGACTCTAAATATGACATGGCAACTTCATTTTCCAGTGTCTTTTTGTCATGATTTCCGATAACCAGATGCTTATGTCCCTTGAGCTGTCTTAAATACCACTCTGCCGGCTTCTCATTTCTGAAAGCAAAATCACCTACTATATATACATGATCATCCGGCCGCACTCTCGAGTTCCATAGCTTAATCAGGCAATGATCCATCTCATTAACGTCGATAAAAGGCCTATGGTCAAATCCAATTACGTTCTTATGTCCAAAATGTGTGTCACTTATGTATAAATTCATGCTGCGTCTCCTTTCCTGTTTCTGACTAACATCATTATATCTTAATTTTCTACAAAATAGCATATATCGGTGGTTTACATAATAAACACACGAATTATAAAACACATAGATTATATAACGCATGAATCATAAAACATATTAACTCACAGTTCATTTTCATTTCCGGGAAAGCAGGCTATAATATACTCATCAAAGCCTCAGGCATGATTACCGCTGCCTGCAGACAGATAAGATATACACAGTACTTTACACAGAAATAATTAAGCTTGACAAATAGGAGGAAAATTCAGTGGGCGAAATTACAGAGGTATTTGAAAAAATAAACAGCGACTTATGCAGTGACAAGGAAAACTATACTAAAACAGTAAGAACTGCTCTCAGTGCAGAAGTATGTAACAACATGTTCAAACAGGGCTTCACTCTGGACCAGATCGCAAAATCCATGCCATGGCTTGAAAAATCAGACATTTACGGTCTTTCCGTAATGGTTAATGACACACCGGTTTCTGCCACAGATGAAGAAATAGAGAATATCAAATGGACTTTCAGAAGAACAAGAAAACCAAAGGTACTAGGCAAGATGTTTAACACTGCGGAGGAACAGGCCAAAAGACGCTTCCGTGTTAATCCATTCTGCCCTAACCCCGACTGTCGAGAGGAACACGCATACTTTACCATAAAGCTCACCGAGGAGGAAATCAATAAAATGAATGCCTTCTACGATAAGAATGATGAAGAAAATAACTACAATGATATTGGAATCCTGTTTATGGACGAGCCCCCGGTTGTCGTAGTCAGAGACTATGTCTGCCCTGTCTGCAAAACCAAATTCAAACAGGCTATGCCTGTATATCGTACAGACGAGATTGGGTACAAGCGCTATGGACATGTGACAATGGGAAGTATGCCGGTATAACCAGAAGCTCAAGCATAAAGAAAATTATAGAAAAATAGAGAAGCAATGGAGTAGGTGGGAAAGAGCCAGAATCATCCGGTGACATTTATGTGTTCCGCTGTTCTCTCCTACAAGCTTATAATTATTTTTTCCCTTTCGGCAAAGAAGCAGAGATTCTCGAACCACAAAGGCTTCGGGATTTCTTCAAATAGTAACCGTTCTCCTAAAAATTTCCCATTACAATCCTTGTAGTTTACTCTTGTGTCATTGCAGTTTAATTCCTTAATCTAATTTATGAAACTATTGTCCACATTTACCTATCTCCATCCAAATTCATCTAACTTAGGATATTCTATTTCATAATAGTTTATATTCCCCAGTTCAAGAAGTTCCTCCGCAGCTTCTCTTGCAAGTTGCTCCTTGCTGTACACCCCATAAAGAATTGCCTCATAATTACCATTCCCACATACATCATCATAGCCAATAACAACATATAGTTCCTTGTCTGCATATGTTGTAAGCTTTTCATCCGGCACATCTGTCTCTACAGGTAATGCCATTTCTTTTGCCTCACTGACAATCTCATATTCATAATCATTAATCCACAATTCCTCATCCGCATACCGTTTCTATGTCATCGCTTAGAATTTCATATATAGGTTTCTTCATTTTCCTGAAGCCTCTTTCCATAAAAATAAGCTATTACCGGAAGAATTATTCTCCCAATAATAGCTTATCAAATACATATACATCTATCATTGTCTTTATAGTTTAACTCTGTGTCCTTGTGGTTTAATATCACTACAATGAAAATTGATTATTGAATAGCATTCTAAAAATTTGTATATTATAATTATAATTGTAATTATAAATCAGCCAAAAATTAGCTTGACTCATCTACGCCTATAGGTGTACAAAGATTATACTTGTTTGGAGGGTATTCGTATCCTCAGAAACTCGCTTGGTGTTGGTAGCACCAAGCGAGTTTTTATTCTTTCCAGGTGACATCTCTTTGTATTTGCATAAATTTCTTTCCATCCCAAATATTGGAATTTAAAAATTCTTCTGCACACTCTTTCATTGAAGCCTTTGAGCATTCCCACATATACTCTTTAAATGGTGCTTGATTAAGTATATCCAAAACCATAACCGCTTCTCCATCTTTATTCCATCCCTGAAGAAAATAATCAATTCCCTGATACTCAAAAAACAATTCCTCCCCATAATATACCTTATCTAAAAATTCAGTGATATTTCCGTTTATCATAGTGTTACTCCTTTCAAGTACTTTTCAAAATGTTTTTTCATAGCTTTTGTTCTACCGAACTTTCTGTCATACATATGATAATGTAAAATAGGTTTGTGCGATTTATCAAGATTTGGTTCAACATGATACGCCAATTCAAATGTTAAATAATGATCCTTATCATATATTCTCATTTCATGAAACACACCATTATGATCCAATTTTATATATGCAGTGCTAGAATGTGCTTCCTCTGGCAATCCATGATATAAATCAACTTCCAATATTTTTTATATACTCTCTTAACTTGCTTCTCATATCATCAGGAGTGATATGAATGTTTTTATTAAATTCTTCCTTCAAATATTTTACCAATTGTTCTGATTCCTTATAACCAAATTCATGCAATCTTTGATCCAATGAACCATAAGTAAAATAAAACAAAGAAATTAATTGACTACTATTTTGCACTAATTCAAATAACATTTCGATAGTAGTTATATCTCTTAATGAATAATTTTGTTCCACAAGAAGATATTTACTCTCATATTCTCCCAGAGCATTTCCTATATATTTTACTTGTGTGTTTGCTATCTTTTTAAATGCTTCATCATCAAGATTAAAATTCAATCGTGTTATCATATCGCCATACATAAAACAGCTCGCAATCGTTTCCTCTGTAACAAATGATAGATATTTTTCATTATCTTTAGCTTCTGTTATTTGTCCTGGTATATATTGAGCAAATACTTTTTCTTCACTCCTCCCTGGAGATGATTGTGAAAATCTATAAAATAAATGGTCAGTTTTTGCCAAATCCTCTAGTGTTTTGGGAAATTCTTCAGTTTCAATACCTTTAACATCAATTGTCTCTTCCATACGTTTCGCTCTTCCGAAAAATTTATTAATCATAATGCTAACCACCTCCAAAATTCCACTTAGTATTTATTTTTAGTATAACAACCTGACCATAGAAAGGCAACTGGTGTTTACCCCATCAGCTTTTGGAAATATTTCTCACCCTGAAAACTACAGAAAAGTGCAAAGCCAATCACATATTTCACATCTGCCTAAAAAGTACCTATATACGACATCTCTGCACAAAGCCACTGGTCACTCAAATGTTTGGGATTTGAAAATGCTTTCTATGCTGGACATCTACAAGAAATATTCATTACCATACAATAACCTTGAAGTTTTCTGTACTGGCTATGACATAAGAAAAGGACTTGCCGCACAGAAACAAGTCCCTTCCACATCTATATTAATTTATCAAGAGGGCTGATTTTCTCTTTTGCACCCGTCTTGAGCAGTATCTCGACTGCAATATCAAGATTAAATTCTACCCCTCCATCCGATGAACTACTGAAGAACAAATTCAATGGCTTTGTTCTTCGCAAGTAATCCTTATCGACTTCCCTTACAAATCCGCAGAGATACATTGATACCTCTGCCATCATACAGTAAACTGCATCTATGGTGGATTGCTTAGGCTGTCGTTTGACTGCTCGCATCGGTGTGATAGCCTTAGACATATCTGCATCTTTGAACCAGAGCAGATAGCCTTCTATCTTATTATTCAAATTCAACTGGAGATATGAAGTATCCAACTTTACATATTGGATATTTTCCTGCTGGACTTGGATATGAATTTCTCGTCCATATCTGTCCACTCCAGTTAAATGAACTCTCCATCATCTGTTAGATGAAATCTCCATCTTTTTAATACATTCATATTGCATTACACCACCTTTGCTTCTTCAAAAAAGTGGCGTACTCCAGACCATAGATAATCAAATCTATGTAATCCCAATGGATCTTGAATACCTAAATCTTCCATTCTATACTGCATCAAGCAGTCCATCTCCACACTGCTCCTCATAAATCGGCATTGCAAGGATATTGTGAATCTGCTCAATGCAATCTCCGAAAAAATTGTACATGTGCATAACTGGATTATTCTTTATCTGAGTAATTGCAAGATATGCAAATGTACTCATTTCTCCAATTGGAGTATACATCTTATCAGCATTTGACTGTACCTCAAAGACATTCTATCATTTCAACTATATCTGGATGTAAAAATGGTTCTCCACCTGATAAGCACAATCTTTTTGCACCTATAAATATAATGTCATCAATTATTTGCTTTATTGTATCTAGTCCAAGTATCGTTTTAGAATTGTGGCATGAATTTGATGAACAATGCAAACAATTGTTTAAGCATTTTTTCAATATTTCTAACGAAACATCATAAAGCATTCTTTTTTTCCTCCAATTCATCATATTTTTTTGTTTTTTTTGTCAAAGCAATATAAGACTCATATTTTAAAATAGCCACATAAGGTTCGCTATTTCTTATTACACATACTGGCGAATCCTTTTCTACAGCCTCCTTAAAAACCTTAGCTGATTGTCCTCTATTAAACATCTGGGCTTTATATGTTTTATTTTCATTTATTTCCAAACATTCCACCACCTGATTAATTATTATTAATTTTATTATACCATATTATAATTATTTTTCAGATTACTTTTATATGTTTAAAAAGAATTATTAAAGTAATTACTTTTATTTTTAAATTCGTGCAAATTAATGATACAATAATTCAAAAAGGAGAATCATATTATGACTAATCAAAATTGGATTTACGAAACAGACTCTAATAATTTATGCAGATACTCATTGGGTAATTGTTGCGAGAATCCCCTTTTATGTGTGGGAGTTAACCCAAGTACTGCTACCCCTCAAAAACTTGATCCTACAATTCGGTCAGTTGCAAAAATCGCACATATTAATAATTATGACGGATGGATAATGATAAACTTATATCCTCAACGTGCAACCAAACCAAATGATATGGATTTCACAATGAATGACTCAATTTGCAAGCAAAACCTATCTGTAATTAATTCAATTCTTAACAACTATAGCATTACGGAAATATGGGCTGCTTGGGGAACTCTAATTACTAAACGACCATATTTAAAGAAATGTCTATCCGATATTTATTCTATAACTTCAAATTATAACTGGATTACTTTTGGAACTTCATCTAAGGCAGGGCACCCCCACCATCCTCTTTACTTAAGGTCAACTGCACCCAAAGAGAACTTTGATGTTGCCAATTACATAAATCAATTAAAATAAAGAAAGAGTTATTAGATAGTTTCCTTCTACTCTAATAACTCTTTCTTCATCCAATCTCCCTCTCCCATTGCTGTTCTCTTTTGATTGAGTCAATCTGCCAATTTTTTAACTGTCCATTTTGCTTTCTGTCTGCCCATTACTATCAACATTACAGCTTTCCATTGCATAATTCCCTTATCTTTCATCTCATCAATCCATCCTTCCCATTATCTTGTCCCATATGACCTGTCACACCGCCTTATCTGCTGCTCTGTACGCTCCTGTTCCTTTACCTTACGAATAATCGTATCAATCTGCTCTGCACCGGCATATCTCTTCACACGTTCCAGATCATCAGCCTTTTCCTGCAACAGCTCTGTCGTATCACTCATATCCTTAATCTTGCCCATGTAAAACTCCACATCATCTGACAATCTCTTCTTTTCCTTTCGAAGCTGTATTACTTCCTCTTTTAGCCTTACACACTGGATTGTCAGATTCTTTATCATTGTTTTAAGCTTATTCACAAATGGCATGACTACCTTATCCCGAAATGACTTAGCACTTGCAAATGCTCCCGGTTCCGGCAACTGCCATTCCGGTGCTTCATCATACTTCCTTACATCACGCTGCAATAATTGCTCCGACTGCACCATCTGCTCTATATGGCTCTTAAGCTCATTCTGTTGCTTTTCAAGTTGAACATTATTCTGTTGCAAATCATTGTATTTCTGTCTTAATACCTGATTATCAGATTTCAATGAATCATTCCGTTGTTCCAGTTCTTCATTATCTGTCTGCAACTGTAGCTGCTTCTGCTTCAAATCATGATTTTCCATGCGAAGTCTGTCCTTGCGACTTTCAAGCCTTGTATTCTCCATCCTCAAATCCTGATTACCTGCAAGCAATACTTCCTTCTCCCGTTGTGCTGTAGTTCTCTCTTCTTTTGCCCTTTGCGTAGCCTCTTCTGCCAGTTCTTTTTCAGCTGTAGCATTCTTTAATTCCTGTTTCTTCACAGAAACTTCTTCACCAAGCTGTGCAACCACCGAAGATATTTCCTGCTTCTGGCTATCCAGTTCAGCCACTTCCCTTGCCCGCTCTTTCTTTTCAAATTCGAGCACTGACAAATGCTTCTCATGTGTACCCTTTTGCAGCCATTCCACACCATATCGCTCCATGACTGTAGCAAGTTCCTGCTTCTCTGATGCAATCCACTGATTTAATTCGGTAGCACCTCTAGTGCCACCAGTGAAGCCTTCTGCCGCTAGTGCAGATTTTAATGATACCCTTGTATCAAGTCCTCGCTTACTTCCTGTAATATATGGCACAAAATCAATGTGCAGATGCGGTGTTTCTTCATCCATATGCAAATGTGCCGAGAATACATACAAGTTCGGATTTCTAGCTTGGAACTCATCCATAAATTCCGTTAAAATCCTTTTTGCCAACAATCCCTCTTCATTTTTGGCATTCATATCATCTTTATTTCCAATCTGAAATATCACTTCATGAAATAACTTTTCCTGCTTACCCCTCCTGATTTTTTCATAGTAATTATCAATCATGCGATCTTTCCGTTTCTGTTTTGCATTATATCGTTCCCGTGCTTCATCAAACAATTTATGATAAACCTGCTTAATATCTTCCTGGCAAAATTCCACATTATCAGCACTTCTGTTTTTATCTACATTCTTAGCTGTAAATGCTCTGGTATTATGGTTCACAGAACCTTTTCCGATCATTGCACTTATCGTTCTCTCCATAGGCAATCTTCCCCTTTCTTTTATCTGTCATATTAGCGCCGAATACGGCGCAAGCTTTGTTACTTTCGTCGAAAGTAACGCAAAAGCACTTTTGACAGCTACGCCATCAAAAATGCAACCTGACAAGTCAGGTTTTGCGCCCTGCCGGGAGCTTTTCTGCCTGCGGCAGTCAATATGTACACAAGCCTCCACTATGTCAAGCACACCACATTTTCCTTATCCATTCTAACGGAAGCGTGACACGCAGCCGTTATATATGTTTAAGAAAAACTACCACCGAAAACTCTCCGGCACACCTCGTCTATCCAAATATTCCTTTCGAGCCCTTTCCTTTTCTTCTTCCGTTGGTGCAGTCTTATATTTTGTATACAATTCTCTCATTACCATTGCATCCAGTTTCTTCTCCAGCCCCTGTTTTATCTGAGGCAACAGTTCTTCCTGTTCCAACATAAAATATCTCATTATCGCAACGAAAAGTTCTTCTTAAATCTGTACATTTTTCATATCAATCCACCATTCCTTTCCTAATTCATTCAAGACCGCAACACTGCAAAGTCTATATGCTTTGCAACCTTGCAAAGTTTATCTCCGCAATTTCTATATAGCCTGCAATGTTGCGTTCTTACACTACCTCTGTTTTACTGTATCCAATTCCCAATACCACGAGTTATTGATTTTCTTTGCCCGGATGCCCAATTCTTTCTTTGCATTTTCCAATGTTCTCTTTGAAATGCCCTGTTCATCAGCCATTTCAAATATTTCATTACTCTGCACCATATTAGTTGTTTCTGCCAATTCACGAAGCATTTGCTTTGCTTGTTCCAGCTTATTTGCCTTTGGTGCAATACCGCCAAGTACTTCATCTGCTGTAATCTCATAATCTCCCAACCAACGAAAGCCCGTTTCTGATAACATAAATGCCTTCGGATGTCCAAATGCCGCAAGATTATTCTTTATCTGAACAACTGCTCTTGTATTAGGTTCTCCCTCTATTCTGCCGACCAAAAGCACACTCCTCGCCACTGCAAAGAAGTCAATGGAACCCATGCCCCTGTATGCAGCTTTATTACCAGATGCCTTGTTCATATGACCAATAAGAAGAATTGCACACTGGTATTTCTCTGCTAATGCTCCCAGCTTCTTCGTCATATCTCTTGCCTCATTTGCCCGGTTCATATCCATGCCACCACCGAGATACGCCTGTATCGGGTCTAATATCAATACTTTTGCCCCTGTCTTTGCAAGTGCCTCTTCCAGTCTTTCATCTGCCATAGATAAAGATTTATCACTTTCATCAATAACCAGTATCTTTTCACAGTCCGCCCCGGCAAGTTCAAGCCTCGGCTTTACTGTATCTGCCAGTCCATCCTCTGCTGTCTGATAAATGACATTTACCGGCTCCTGCACATCCATATCACTGTCGAGACATTCTCCCTTTGACAGCTTTGCTGCTATGTTTAACACCAATGTGGTCTTTCCATCACCCGGATCTCCCTGAATAATTGTCAGCTTCCCATATGGTATAAACGGATACCACAGCCATTTCACTTCTTGTGACTCAACCTCCGACATTCGTATTATCTTTAATTCTGTCTTCTGTCCTTCCATAAAAGTCCTCCATTTTCAAATCTTTTATTTGCTCCTAAGAAGAACCTCTGCTATACTCTAGTTGTATTTACAGGTGTAACAGAGGTTTTCTTTTGTTACCGCAAGTCCTAACAGTTGCCGCTGTCAGGACTTTTTTCTTTATCAATCTGTACTCCCTGCCAGAGATACTTTGCACCATCCAGCATTGCAATAATCGCCTGTAACATATCCATACAGTCATTTCGCATATCTTCCAACCCCTCAGCAGTAAGTGTTACCTCCTGCTGTCCCAGTTGTTTTACCAGTTCGGAAAGATTTGTCTGCATATTCTGCAATTCCTCTACAAGCTGGTAAATGACCTCTTTCTTTCCTACAACACATATTCTGTTATAAATGCAGGAACGGACAAAATAATCTTTTTTCTGCATACCGCTTGCAAGTATCTTGGCTTCAATCATTTCCCGCTCTCTGTCCGATACACGAAAGCTGATTGTCGGATGTTTGTGTACTCCGCTCATAAATTGTCCTCCTCATTCTCCAGTTCTAGCCTATTTGCCAGTTCTGCCTGTTTATTCGGATATAAATGTGAATAAGTATTTAATGTTGTTTCTATCTTTTCATGCCCCAGCCGCTCCGCTATTGCCAAGGGCTGAAATCCAAGTTCCACCAGAAGTGATGCGTGGCTGTGACGCAAATCATGAATACGGATTCTCTTAACTCCTGTTTCCTTTATGCCTCGTACAATCTCATGCTCCATATAAGATTTTGTAAACCGGAACATTCTTTCATTTGGCATAATTCCATATAAATGACTGCAATATTCCTTTAGTTCCTCTGCCAGAAATGGCGGAATTGTAATCTTACGATTGCTCTTTGGTGTTTTAGGCGGTGTAATCACATCCTTTCCATCTAATCTCTGATATGATTTGGAAATGCTTATAATACGCTTTTCCAAATCAATATCTTCATAGGTAAGTGCCAGTAATTCACCTATGCGCATTCCTGTCCAATAAAGAAGCATAAATGCCATCTTCGCCTCCGTTTTCTTGTCCATAGACGGAAGAAACTGCTTAAACTCCTGTTTTGTCCAAAACTCCATATCATCAGCCTTGCTTTTCCCGATACTTCCTGCTTTCCTGCAGGGATTATCTTTCAAGTCATAATATCTAACCGCATAATTGAAAAGTGCTGCCAACTGGTTATTAATACTTTTAAGATAAGTTGGTGCGTACCCCTGCTTAATCAATTCATTCTGCCAAGCCCGGATATCTGAAGTCTTAATCTCACACATCTTTTTCTTTTTGAAATAAGGTGTAACCTTTAAATCAAACACATATCTTTTATTCTTGATTGTGCTTTCTCTAAGCCGATTCTCCACATCAGCGAAATAGATTTCAACAAAATTCTCAAAGTTAATATCTAAATCTTTTCTCTGCTGTTGCCGGAAGTTACGCTCCCACTCCTCTGCTTCTGCTTTTGTCTTAAAGCCTCTTTTGTTCTTTTTATGGCGTACACCCTGCCAGTCCTCATAATAGAACTGGCTACACCATGTTTTACCATCTCGTGTAGCTGGCATATCATCATCTCCTCTCCATTAACCAACTGCCATGCCATAAAATTTTTCTTCAAAATACTTTGTAGGTACCTTGCCTGAAATCACTCGATAGCCTTTTTCTTTCAATTCATTATTAAGACCACGAATGATTTTGTAAGCATATCCTCTTGATACTCCAAGAATCTGTGCAGCTTCATCTGCTGTTACATACATCTTCATCGTATTCTCCATATTGTGTTCTCCTTCCTATTTTTATTTCAGTACACTTTTGTGGCCTTGTTTACTCGTATTATGCAGTACACATTTGTGTCTGTCAAGCAATTTAATCAAATTTTTATGCACAAATGTGTCCCGTTGTGATAGAATAGGGGTAATAAATCATAAAGGAGCATTTTTATGACTACTGGAGAAAAGATTAAATACTTTCGCAATATGCGTGGAATATCGCAGGAAACGCTTGGTCAGTTGTCCGGCATAAACTCCGCAACAATAAAAAAATATGAATACGGAATCCGTAATCCAAAGCCTGACCAGCTTTTAAAAATCGCCAATGCGCTAGGCATCAGCATTAACATTTTCATGGATTTTGATATAGAA
>ULTC01042152.1_pt1 | contig 19434 bp, 16 predicted proteins | sample 1957091 | NCBI WGS metagenome assembly ULTC01 (sample SAMEA4835720, study PRJEB28245) | human gut metagenome | biome: gut microbiome; material: fecal sample | place: Denmark | collected 2008 | reverse complement strand
CAGCCATACCCTTTGACGCCCCTCTGCCGCTTCTGCCGACTACCTGAGTTAAAAGAGAAAATGTTCTTTCGTAGCTTCTGTAATCATCGGCATACAGCATATAGTCGGTGTTGAGAACACCCACAAGCGTCACATTGGGAAAATTGAGTCCCTTTGCAACCATTTGTGTTCCCACAAGAATATCATACTTACCGTCTGCAAATGCCGTTATCATCCTTTCATAGGATGATTTTGAAGATGTTGCGTCGGTATCCATACGCAAAATCCTTGCATCGGGAAAAAGCTCTGAAATTTCACTTTCAGCCTTTTGAGTGCCGGTTCCGCCAAATCTTAAAGATTTGCTGTGACAGGACGGACATTCTTCCGTGTAAGGCACGGAATATCCGCAGTAGTGACACATCAATCTGCGGTTTGCGCTGTGATATGTGAGCGATATTGAACAGTTGGGACACACAACAGGTTCGCCGCACATTCGGCAGGTTACAAATGTATTGTGCCCTCTTCTGTTTAAAAGCAGAATTGACTGCTTGTTATTTTCAAGATTATAGTGCAGATTTTCAAGCAGGGTTTCGGAAAATCCCGTTACATTGCCGTTTTGCTGTTCAACATTCATGTCTGCGACAACAACCTTCGGCAAAACCGCATCGCCGTACCTCTCGGTGAGCGTGTTAAGCGAATATCTTCCGTTTTCTGCGTAGTAATATGATTCAACCGACGGAGTTGCCGAGCTTAAAACAAGCAAGGCATTATCGTAGCTGCATCTGAATTTTGCGATTTCTCTTGCATGATATCTGGGGGAGCTTTCCGACTTATAGCTGTACTCCTGCTCCTCATCCATGATGATAAGTCCGACTTTTTTAAACGGAGCAAACACGGCACTTCGTGTTCCTATAACGATTTTTGCAAGACCTTTTTTAACGCGTTTATATTCATCAAGCCTTTCACCGAGTGAAAGTGCGCTGTGAAATACGGCAATCTGCTCACCGAAACGCTTTGAAAAGGTTGAAACAAACTGCGGTGTAAGCGAAATTTCAGGTACCATAACTATAATACCTTTGTTATCGTTTATTACACGCTCAATCAGTTTCATAAAAACGCTTGTTTTTCCCGAACCTGTAACACCGAACAAAAGGCTTGTGTGCGGTTTTGAATCGGCATATTCGGCATAGAGGTTATCGCAGGCTGTCTGCTGTTGTTCTGACAATGCAACAGGGGCAAGGCTTTCATCCTTTGTTCTGTCCTCAATGCGGAACACTTCTTCGTCATAATAGTAGATAAGACCTTTTTTATAAAGTGCGTCCGTAACGCCTGTTGTGACACCCGTAAAGTAACAAACCTCTTTAACGGATGTTCCGCCTGTCATTTTGATGAGGTCGAGAACGGCTTTCTGCTTTTCGGTCAGCTTAATATTGTCGCTGTCGGCAAGTTCCGTAGGCGCAGCCATTTTCATAACCGCATCCGAAACTCTTCTGAAAGCCTCATCGGATTTGTAAAGATAACCCGACTTTACCATATCTTCAAGAACAGCCGTGTTATCAAGTCCGAAATCGTCAAGAAGCTTATCAGACCTTACGGCCTTTCTTTTTGAATGAAGGTAAGCAAAAATTCTTTGCTGTTCTTCGGAAAGTTCTTCTTCGTTTATGCCCTCACGAACACCGTAAAGCGTTGTGATTTTGTAATTTATGCCCGCAGGAAGCATTGTTTTTACCGCATCATAATAGGTGCAGAAATAATGATCTTTCATAAACTCGGCAAGCTTCAAAAGCTCCTCTGACAAGACAGGCTCGTCATCAAGAACAGAACAAACGCTTTTGAGCTTTTCAGCCGAAATGTCATCGCTAACGGCGGAAAGCTCAAAAATCACTCCCTGTTTCTTTTTGTTGCCTCTTCCGAACGGAACGAGAACCCTTTTGCCGACCTGAACCAAATCGGTAAAGGCAGGCGGTACAAGGTAGTCAAATAATTTGTCAAAAACATATGTTGTGTTTTCAACGGCAACTTTGACCGTTAAATCAGAGTTCATCTTCGTCAGGCTCAAGAATGTTGATTTCATGACCTTCGATTTCCTTGATTGCGATAAGAACAGGCTTATCCTCTGTTACAATCTGTTCCTCTTCAAAAGTCTGAGTAATTTCTCTTGCTCTTTTTGCAACGCCTACAACAAGTGCGTACTTACTCTGCTTACCCTGTAATAATGAATCCACATCAACTTTATGCATAATAATTCTCCTCTTAAAATATTTTATGTTAATTTTCTTTGTATATTATTTAATGAGGTTTTCATCCTCTTTATGAAGAATATCGAGGACCTCATTTATTGCTGTTTCAAGGTCGCCGTTTACCACATTGTACTTATATCTGTCCTTGTAGCTGATTTCCTCGGCAGCCTGTGCAAGCCTTTTCCGAATAGTTTCTTCATCCTCTGTACCTCTTCTGCGAAGCCGTCTTTCAAGAGACTCCATTGAAGGCGGAAGAATGAATATACTGAGAATGTCGGGATATTTGTCAAGAATCTGAAGTCCGCCCTTGACCTCAATCTCAAGCAGAACATCATAACCCTGATTGAGCATATCTTCAACCTGCTTTTTAGGAGTGCCGTAGAGATTACCGCAAAACTCTGCGTGTTCAAGATAGCCGTCTTTTTTCAGGACATCGTTGAACTGTTCTCTTGTCAAAAAGTTATAATGAACCCCATCAATCTCTCCCTCTCTCGGTTCTCTTGTTGTGTTTGAAACCGAAAGACGGATATTTTTGTCACGGTCAAGAAGTTCCTTGATTATTGTACCCTTGCCTACACCCGATGAACCGGTAAACAAAATAAGATTTCCTTTTCTGTTAATGCTCATCTTTGTTTTCCTCACTTTCGTACGTTCTGTTCTGAATTGCCTCACATGAAATTGCCGAGAGAATAACATGATTATTCTCGGCAACAATCACCGATTTGCATTTTCGTCCGCAGGTTGCGTCAATAAGCAGACTGTTCTGTTTTGCATCCTGAACAATTCGCTTTACGGGAGCAGAGTCCGGAGCAACTACTGCAACAATCTTGTCGGAGCTGACAAGATTACCAAAACCGATATTAATAAGCTTCATCTGTTCACCTTATTCGATATTCTGAACCTGTTCACGGATTTTTTCAATCTCACTCTTGATATCAACAACCTTATGTGCAAGAATTGCATCCTGAACCTTTGAACCGATTGTATTTGACTCACGGTTCATTTCCTGAATGATAAAGTCAATTTTTCTGCCGACAGGCTCGTCATATTCAAGGAACTTTGAAAGCTGGTCAAAGTGGCTGCGAAGTCTTACGGTTTCCTCCGCAACGGCTACCTTATCCGCAAATACGGCAACCTCTGTGAGAACTCTCTGTTCGTCAACCTTGACATCATTTTCAGCAAGCGTCTGCTTGATGCGTTCCATAAGTCTTTGTTCATACTCGGCAACAGTCTGCGGAGAACGCTCCTCAATTTCACCTACAACAGAAAGAATTGTGTTGGCTCTTGAAAGAATGTCCTCTTTCATCTTCTCGCCCTCAGTTTCACGCATTGCTACAAAAGCGTCAACGGCAATTTTTGCCGCTGAAAGGACATCGGCAGTAATCTGATCCTCGTCCTCAGGTGCTTTGTGAACCGTGAAAACATCTGGAAAGCGTGAGAGCGAAACTGCGGAAACATCATTTGGAATACCGTACTTTTTGCTGATTTCATCAAAAGCATTGATATATCCGGAAACAAGCTGATGATTAACCGTTACATCACAGGGTTCTTCATCGGAAGCACCGATTGATACAAGCATATCAATCTTGCCTCGTGAAACCCTTGAATTTACATAGTTTTTAAGTTTGTCGTCAAGAAATCCGTAACTTCTTGGGGTTCTGCAGGAAAATTCAAAATAGCGGTGATTCACGCTTTTGATTTCAACGGTAATCTCTCGACCGTTGATAACGGTTTCACATCTTCCGAAACCCGTCATAGATCTGATCATTTCAAAAACTCCCTTCGTAAAATTATATTTCAAAGCATATAAGCTGTAATTTTTACATATTTGCAATCTATGCAGAAGAGCGTTAGCCGCTCAAATTTCAACCGTCTTAAAGACATCCTTTTTCTACAACATAGATTATAACACCACAGGCTGTATTTGACAATGGAGTTATTACAAAACTGTAATAACTTTTTTTGTTTACATCACAAAGGTGTGTGTGATATACTTAATAAGATAATTATACTTTATTGACAAAGGAATGATATTTATGTCAGGACATAACAAATGGAGTACAATCAAGCAGAAAAAGGGCAAAAACGATGCAGCAAGAGCTAAAGTATTTACAAAAATCGGCAGAGAGCTTATTGTTGCCATCAAAGAGGGCGGCAGTGCCGATCCTTCCGTTAACTCAAAGCTCAAGGATTGTATTGCAAAAGCAAAGGCTGCAAATGTACCTAATGACAACATTGAAAGAATCATCAAGAAAGCGTCAAGCGATGCCGACGCTACAAACTATGAGGCTGTTACATATGAGGGCTACGGTCCAAACGGCGTTGCCGTAATTGTTGAAGCACTTACAGACAACAGAAACAGAACAGCAGGCGAGGTAAGACATTACTTTGATAAGTTTGGCGGCAATATGGGTACACAGGGTTGTGTAAGCTTTATGTTCTCGAAGAAGGGCGTTCTCGTTATTGAGCGTGAAGACCTTGAAAAGGATGAAGACACCGTGATGAGCGACGCTCTTGAGTGCGGTGCATCAGACTTTGAGGCTGACGATGATGTATTTACAATTTACACAGAAACAGATGATTTCGGCGCTGTAAGAGATGAACTCGAAAATCTCGGCTACACATTCGTTTCTGCTGAAATTGAAATGGTTCCAAGCACATACACAAAGCTTGAGGACGAAGAAACTGCAACAAAGATGCAGAAGATGCTTGATATGTTCGAGGATAACGACGATATCCAGAATGTATGGCACAACTGGGAAATGGACTGATTTCATTTCATCGATAATAGCGTTGAACGGCACAACATAAAAAGTTGTGCCGTTTTTATTTTGGTTATAGACATAAAAAGGACTGCTGTGAATGAGCAGTCCTTGAATTTGTTGAAATGATTAAATTAAAGTTTATGACCGCATTCGGCACAGAAAACGCTGTCGGGAGTGACGGTTGCACCGCAGTTGGGGCATTCGTTTTCAAGCTTTGTACCACAGTAGTTACAGAATTTTGAACCGCCGACTACCTGTGACTTACATTTCGGACAGACAATCATACCATCAGCAACAACTGCACCTGCGTCATTTACGACAGCTGTACGACCACACGAAACAATAAAATTCTCGATAACACGAAAAACCTCTTCAGGTAGTTTCTTTTGTTTATAAGCACCAAGGCCTGCCGTAATTGCAAGTGGCCATGCGATAAAAAGTCCTATCGCACCTGCACCGATTTTATCCGACCACTGTCCCTCTCCTATGGTAACATTCAACTGATTGCCGAAAACGGCCATCTGGATTGTAATTGCAAGACGAGTACCTGAAATTGTTTTCCAACCATCCTTTTGTTGACTCGCCTGCATTACATATCCGTCAGCTGTTTTAGAGCTTTGAACCTCCATACCCTTTTCAGTACGAAAAAATCCTTCAACCCGACTTACAACCGCACCGACATCCATTCCGTTCAATGAAAATACTCTTGATTCCGACATATTAAAACCTCCGTTTCACTAAATAAATAGTTGACATACCAACTACTCTAAATATGATATCACAATTTTAATAAGTACGGAATTAAGGTTTCCGAATTGGCAATTGCCACTTTGGAAATTTTCAGTTAGTTTTGCCTTGAAATTAAGACAAGGTCACGGTTATCTGCTTCGCCGTCAAGGTTAAAATCGGCGGCTTTGAGATATGCACCATCTAATTCTGCATTACCGCAAAGGTATTTGTGCAAAAGCGTTACATCCCTTGAGTTGACATTGCCCTCACCGGTCACATCACCGCAAACCGTTATGACATAAGTCTTTGAGTTTATAACGGCAGTAAATCCTGTTTTCAACTTTCCGCTCTTTGCAACAGTACCGTCTGTCCTATAAACCGCGTCGGCAGATGTTTTTCTTTTAAAATCGGCAACGGTTTCTCCGCTGTAAATTCCGTAAATCATACCGTCTGAAATTATATAATCGGAATTTACCGCCTGATTATCTGTTTTGGAGGAATCGTGGCGGTTATTATTATTATTATTATTGTTGTTGTTACTGTTACTGTTACTGTTGTTGTTATTGTTGTTGATAAATTTCTTTTCCTGAAAATCAGACGGTTCGTATACACAAACAGTTCCGTTATCAAGCAAAACACCGCAACGATTTTTATAAGCTACAACCGCTTTTGCAGCTTTCGGAATTGACACGCTTTGGGTTTTATCGGAAGCTTTGCGGCTGAGGCGGTAATTCACCGCAATAAACACTTTGCCTTCAGATGCAGAAACCTTGCCAAATTCCGCATTCGACACATATTCTCTTGAATTGTCTGATAAAGAAACAATAAACCCGTCTTGATTGATAACCTTATTTATTCCTACATTAGCAATATTTCTAAATTCACCCGTATTTGCAACACAGGCAGAGGATGCTTGCGAAAGTCTGCAAACTGAGCCGTCATACAGCCTCACATAAGATTTTCCGTTATTATTAAATATTTCGTTCGCATTCTGACTAAAGTTTATTTTTGTTTTCCTGCCGGTTGATAAATCAACACACGCAACATAAGCATATGTGCTGTCGGTTTTTATGTAGTACACACAGTTATCGCTTACAGAAAAAGAATCGGTTCTGAAATTTTTATCGTTAAAAGAAGTTTTACGGACATTGCCATTGTCGGTATCAAGAGAATAAACAGAATATTTATTAGTAAATGCGTCATCAAACACAAGTGCATTTGTATATTTGCCGCTCTGCGACACTCCCCTTATGTGACCGCTTACAGTAAAATTGTAAGCAGAAAAATCGGGTACAAGCCTTGCCGAAAACACTGTATTTCCCGAAAATGCGCACACAAATCCGCCCTTGCTGTTACTGTCGCTCTTTATGTCAGAACAGCCGATAATACCCGACAGATTGTATTCTTCATAGGCACGGCTCTTGCTGACGCTGACGCAAGCAATCATAATTACAGCCGATAAAAGTGAAATCAGTCTTTTCATAAGCTTATACCCGATTTATTTTTTAACAAAAGGGCACCCTTTCGGGTGCCCGCAAAAGCTCTGATTATTCAGCAGCTTCTTCATTAGACTCTGCAGGAGCCTGCTCATCTTCAGGAAGAAGTGCACGCATTGAAAGGCTTACACGCTTCTTGTCAAAGTCGATTGCAGTAATCTTGGCTTCAACAACATCGCCAACCTTAAGTACATCAGCGGGCTTTTCAATTCTCTTGTTAGCAATCTGAGAAATGTGGATAAGACCGTCAATACCCGGGATGATGTTTGCAAATGCACCGAATGTTGTAAGACCGACGATTGTAGCCTTAACAACTGTTCCCTCGGGATAGTTTTTCTTGAGGATTTCCCACGGATTGTCTTCGGCATTCTTGAAGCCGAGAGAAATCTTCTTTGTTTCTTCGTTGATGTCCTTTATGTAAACATCAACTGTATCGCCTACATTAACAACCTCGCTCGGATGCTTAATGTGTGTCCATGAAAGCTCTGAAATGTGAATCATGCCGAACACGCCGCCGAGGTCAACAAATGCGCCGTAGCTTGTAAGTGACTTAACAACGCCCTTGTAACGCTTGCCAACTTCGCAGGTTTTCCAGAATTCTTCACGCTGAGCGGCTCTCTGCTCCTTAAGCACGCTGCGAATTGAACCGATAGCTCTTCTGCGTCTGCCGTTCTGTGAAACTTCGATAAGTCTGAAATCAACATTCTGACCAACGAGGTCTTCAAGACTCTCTTCACGGGTTGCTGTTGCCTGTGATGCAGGGATAAAGATTCTTGAGCCGTTGTAGAGAACGATTACGCCGCCCTTAACAGCCTCAGTAACCTTGCCGGAGAGAACCTCCTGTGACTCTGCCTTTTCTTTGAGCTCTTCCCAACCCTTCTGTGCATCTACTCTGCGCTTTGAAAGCATGATAGTGCCTTCCTGATCATTGGTCTTCATAATAAGAAGCTCAATAACATCGCCGACTTTAACTACATCCTCGGGTCTTGCGTTGGGATCGTTTGAAAGCTCGGAAGCAGGAATAAAGCCTGTCTGCTTTCTGCCGACATCAACCTGAACTTCGTTGGGAGCTATGCTCAGAACTGTGCCCATTACCCTCTCGTTTGTATTAAAGTTTTTGAGGGACTCCTCAAGCATCTCCTCAAAAGATGGTTCCAAATTTGTTTCACCGGATTTTACTTCACTCATTGTATCCAGTACCTCCTTTATTATCCTTGCAGGCGTTGAAGCACCCGCAGTTACGCCGATTGTTTCGGCATCCGAAACCTTGTTCAAATCAAGCTCGGCAGCTGTTTCAATGAGAACTGTGTTCTCACACTGCCTTTTGCATATATCAAAAAGCTTTCCTGTATTAGAGCTGTGCCTGTCGCCGATTACAACCATAAAGTCGGACTCGGCAGCAATTTGAGAAGCTTCGGTTTGCCTAACTTGCGTAGCATTACATATTGTATCAAATATTTTCGCATTTGTACATAGCTTTTTTATCTTTTTTACACATTTTTTCCATTCTTGTGTGTCAAATGTTGTCTGTGCGACAATTTTAACCTGTTTATTATTCTTTTTCAGAATATTTGGCAATAAATCATCAAGCTCTGCTTCATTGTTAAAGGTGTAACAGTCGCTTGCACAATGACCGATTATGCCGCAAACCTCAGGATGATTTTTATTTCCTGCAATCAAAACAACATCATTATCGGGACTTGTGCTTGATACAATCTTGTGGATTTTTTTAACAAAGGGACAGGTTGCGTCCTCATAGTTAATACCTCTTTCTTCAAGGGCATCAATCACACTCTTTCCGACTCCGTGCGAACGGATTACAAGCGTTGTATCATTTGAAAGCTCGTCAACGGACTCAACGGGAGTGCATCCCTTTTCTTCAAGCTCATGAACCATTTCCATATTGTGAATAATCGGTCCGAGAGTTGCAACCTTTATTCCTTTTTTGAGCAGTTCGTTTACAATATTGATTGCACGGTTGACACCGAAGCAAAAACCTGCCGAATCAGCCTTTTTTATACTCAATTAAATCCTGCTCCCTCATTCTTTTGATTTCGTCCATAATCATGGTTGTTGCACCCTTAAGCTCTCTTCTTCCGCTGTCCGGAGTAAGTCCGAGCTTTTCGGGTGTAAGAGGTTTGCCGAAGTGAATAACCCTTTTTGCAAATGTATGCTTTTTGTTGCCTACGATTGTAATGCAGGCAGGAACAACAGGCACCTGCATTTGCTGTGCAACAAGAGCGCATCCGCTGCGGGGACGCATAAGCTCACCTGTTTTGGAACGGCCGCCCTCAATAAAGATTGTCATAATTTCGCCGTCACGGATAAGGTCTTCGCCTGTCTTGATAGCCTTACCGTCGCCTGCACCCCTTTCAACGGGGAATGCACCGAGCGCACGGATTAACGCACCGAAGAATTTATTTTTAAAAAGTTCAATTTTTGCCATAAAGAACAGTCTGCGCTTTTTCTGCGACAAACCGAGAAGAACCGGATCTGAGTTTGAAATATGGTTGCTTGCAATAATCAAGCCTCCCTCAAGCGGAAGCGGCTGTTCAATTACGGTTATATATCTGTACAAAAGTTTGAAAATAGGCTTGCAGACAACTTTGCCGACTGCGTAAAGTGCCTTTGACTGTCCCATCAGATATTCTCCTTTATAACGGAAATTATTTTTTCGACCGACTGCTCAAAATCAAGCTCTGTTGTGTCTATCATAACACAGCCCTCGGCAGGCTTGAGCGGAGCAGTTTTGCGGTGAGTATCGTTGTAGTCACGGGTTATTACATCGTTTAAAATGTCGTCGTACTTTACATCCATACCCTTTTCAACAAGCTCCTTATATCTTCTTTCGGCTCTTGCCTCGGGGGAAGCTGTGAGGAAAATTTTAACCTGAGCGTCAGGCAGAACAACTGTGCCGATATCTCTGCCGTCCATAATCACATTATGAGTTTTTGCCATATTTCTCTGCAAATCAAGAAGATATGCTCTTACAATCGGTACGGCAGAAATTTTTGACGCCATCATTGAAGCCTCGGGAGTTCTGATGAGTCCGGATACATCTTCGCTGTCAAGCAGAACAATCTGCTCGCCCTTTTCATTGAATGTTAGGTCAACTGTGATTTTTGAAAGCAAATTCTTTACCGCATTTTCATCTTCGGGAGCAACGGAGTTTCTTGTTGCCGAAAGTCCGATTGTACGGTAAAGCGCTCCTGTATCAACATAAATATAGTCAAGTGCCTTTGCAACTCTTTTTGCAATTGAGGATTTTCCTGCGCCTGCAGGACCGTCCAAAGCGATTGCTATTGACATAAATTACATCCTTTCAATCAAAATTATTATGTATAATCAAATCAGATATATGCACTGTTTTCTCCTGCAAGCCGTCCGGTACTCCATGCAATTTGGAGGTTAAAACCGCCTGTGTAGGCATCGCAGTCAATTACTTCGCCTGCAAAATACAGACCGCTTACAAGCTTGCTTTCCATGGTTTTCGGGTTGATTTCGGAAGTTTTTACACCGCCTGAGGTTATGATTGCCTCCTCAATCGGTCTGAACCCGCTGATGTCAACCGTAAAGCATTTTAGGATTTCACAAAGAGCGTGCCGCTCCTCTTTTGTAATTGAATTACACTTTTTATCAAAGGGAACTCCCCAGCGTTTAAGAACGGGAACTATGATTTTTCTCGGCAAAAGCTTTGAAAATGCATTTGAAACATCACGGTTTGAATTTTCTTTAAAATCATTTTGAATACGCCTGTCGAGATGTTCAAAATCAAGTGCCGGCTTGAGGTCAATTTCCGCAATGTAGCGGTCGGACTGAATATCGCGGAGGTGTGAGCTTGCCGACAAAATCATCGGACCGCTCATTCCGAAATGTGTAAACAGCATTTCTCCAAAGTCGCTGTAAACAGTTTTTTTACTGTTCTTATCAACTATTCTGAGCGCAACATTTTTAAGTGCAAGCCCCTGCATATCCTTGCATTGTTTATCGTTGGAAGTAAACGGTACAAGGGACGGTTTTAACGGAACAATTGTGTGTCCTGCCTGCTTTGCAAGGGTATATCCGTCACCTGTCGAGCCTGTGAGCGGATAACTTTTTCCGCCGCAGCAGATAATTACGCTGTCGGCATAGTAGGTGTTTTCTTCGCATTTAACACCTATAACGGCACCGTCCTCAAGAATAAGAGCATTTGCCGTATCACACACTATTTTACAACCCGATTCAACGGCATAATCATGCATTGTATCAACAACATCAACCGATTTGTCGGATGCAGGGAACACACGATTTCCCCTTTCGGTCTTTGTTTTAAGTCCTTTGGATTCAAAAAATTCGATTGTATCCTCGGGAGTAAATGCGTTGATTGCCGAGTAGAGAAATCTTCCGTTTACGGGAACATTATTGATAAAAGTCTGTACATCGCAGTTATTGGCAAGGTTACATCTTCCCTTGCCCGTTATCATAATTTTTCTGCCGACACGCTTGTTTTTTTCAATTATTGTAACTGACGCACCGTAGAGTGCCGCAGTTGCACCGGCCATAAGACCTGCCGCACCTGCCCCGATTACCACAACTTTTTTACTTGTCATCATCTTCTATATTACCCACTATCTCAATTTCACGGTTGGTATAAACTCCGTCACGGTTCCACACAAGCTCAAGTCTGCGGAATGTGTCGGAAACCTCATCCTTCTTTTTAAGCACGGTTGCAACGATGAGAGCGTTGATAAGACTTAACGGCGCAACGAGTGAATCGACAATTGAAGCCATATCGCTTCTTGCAATAAGTACGGAATCGGCACTTTGAACAAGCGGAGAAACCATACTGTCGGTAATTGCAATTGCGTGAGCACCTCTTGAACGGGCAAAATCCATTGCCTCAACCGACATTGAACTGTAACGGGGAAATGAAATACCAATCATAACATCTTTGTCGGTGATTCTGAAAATCTGTTCAAAGGTTTCGGTCTGACTGCCGCTCGTTATAACACGCACATTGTCAAAAATCATTTCAAAATAATATGCGAGGAAGTTTGCAATTGCGGCTGTTGAACGCACACCGAATATGTAAATACGCTCCGCCTTGCAGATTTCGTCAACTGCACGGGCAAAATCTTCATGGGAAGTTTCTTCAATGGTTCTGCGGATTTTGTCGATATCCTGATTAAGAACGCTGTCAAGCACATTGTCATTGCCGATACGGTTTGAGGTAACTTCGATTCGCTGAACAGATGTGAGCTTATTGCGAATCATCTCCTGCATTGCTTTTTGAAGCTTAGGGTAGCCGTCATAGCCGAGCTCAGTGGCAAACCGTACAACAGTACTCTCGCTTACTCCGACAGTTTCGCCGAGCTTTGATGCGGTCATAAATGCCGCCTTATCGTAATGCTCTTCGATAAAAAGAGCAATTCGTTTTTGTCCCTTTGAGAGGGAATTCATCATTAAATCTATTCTTGTAAGCAAATGAGTAATCATTTTTCTCAATATCTCCCATTTTAAATAGTGAAAACAGATACACTGTCTTAACCAATTCATTTTAGCACAAGAACTTGCAATTTACAATAAGATATAAATTAAATTATTGTAAATTTTACGGAATTATGAAATATGCGTCGGTTTATGTTGCAATAATAAATGTTGTATGGTAAAATTGTTTAACAGAAAGCAAATGACGGAGTTGATAAAAATGATATCGGTTATTGATTACGGCGCAGGCAACATTCGCAGTGTTTACAAGGCGTTAAAGCACATCGGCTGCGACTGCGTTATTACAAGAGATAAAAACGAAATTTTAAATGCAGACGGTGCTGTTTTGCCGGGTGTCGGTTCGTTTGGCGATACAATGGATACAATGAAGTCCTATGGCATTAAAGACACTGTTATTGAGTACATAAACAGCGGGAAACCGTTTTTAGGCATTTGTCTTGGACTTCAGCTCCTCTTTCCTGAAAGTGAAGAAAGTCCGAATGTAAAAGGTCTTTCGGTTTTTGACGGTACAATCACAAAGATTCCGTCAGGTGAAGGCTTAAAGATACCGCACATCGGTTGGAACAGCCTTAAAATCAACAAAAAGAGCAGACTTTTTAAAGGAGTTGAACAAAACGCATATGTTTATTTTGTTCACTCATATTTTCTGAATGCAAGCGACAGGAGCATTGTTTCGGCTCAGACAGAATACGGTGTTACAATTGATGCCGCTGTTGAAAAAGGCAATGTTTTTGCAACTCAGTTTCATCCGGAAAAAAGCGGTGAAACCGGACTTAAAATTCTCAGAAATTTTGCCGACATTGCAAACGGCAGGAAGGAATAATTATGTACGCAAAAAGAATAATCCCCTGCCTTGATGTAAAAAACGGCAGAGTTGTTAAAGGTATGAGTTTTGTAAATCTTGTTGACGCAGGCGATCCCGTTGAATCTGCAATGCAGTATGACAAACAGGGGGCTGACGAGCTTGTATTTCTCGACATTACCGCGTCAAGCGATTCAAGAAACATCACCATTGACATGGTTGAAAAGGTTGCAAATTCAATCTTCATTCCGTTCACGGTCGGCGGCGGTATCAGAAGCGTTGACGATTTCAATGTTCTGCTCAGAGCCGGCGCAGACAAGGTGTCCGTAAATTCAGCCGCTGTTCATCGTCCCGAACTCATCAGCGAGGCGGCATATAAATTCGGCAGTCAGTGCGTTGTTGCCGCTATAGATGCCAAGAGAAGCGGAAACAGCTGGGAAGTTTATGTGAACGGCGGAAGAACTCCTGTAGGTATGGATGCAATCGAATGGGCTGCTAAGTGTGAAGAACTCGGTGCAGGCGAAATTTTGCTCACGAGTATGGACGAGGACGGTCAGAAAAAAGGCTATGACATTGCACTTACAAGGGCAGTTTCAGAAAAGGTGAACATTCCTGTTATTGCAAGCGGCGGTGCGGGCGCTCTTGAGCATTTTTATGATGCGTTTACCGAGGGCAAGGCTGACGCAGTTCTTGCGGCATCTCTCTTCCACTTTGGCGAAATTCCGATCCCCAAGCTAAAAAAATATCTCAACGAAAAAGGAATTTCGGTCAGACTTTAATAAAGCAAACAAAGTTTATGGTTGTGCGAATGCACAGCCATTTTTGTTGCATAAAAAGGCGGTCATACCGCTAAGTACAACCGCCAAATGTTAATTAGATTGTTTAATTATTAAACAAGAAGTCCGGAAACTATTTTCTGAATCAAAGTTGAATCAACAACATTAGCCTCTCCGTCACCGTTTATATCAGCGACCTTAAGTGTTTCGCTGTCAAATTCTACAAGGCTTACAACATACTTCTGTACAAGTGTTGCGTCAACAACAGTTACTCTGCCGTCACGGTTAACATCGCCCTTGAGAGTTTCATCCGATGAAGACGAACCTACAACGAATGTCTTTGTTGACTCTGCTTTGTTGCCGTTTGCGTCAACTGCAACAACACCGATTGAATATGTGCCGTCGGCTGTCGGAATCCATACATATGAATCTGCTGTTGAGCTTTGAACGGTTTCGCCGTTCACCGTAAATGTGTAAGTAACATCTCCTGTTGCATGATAGCTTTCTGCGGAAAGTGTGATAGGTGTGCCTGCATTCTGTCCAGAATTGAGGTTTGCGCCAAAGTTCACTTCAAGCGGAGCTTCGTTTATTTCTGTATCGGGAAGAAGTGCGCCGATTCTTGCAAGCGGAACTGTGATGTTGTCGATATCCTCTTTCTCGTGTGAGGTTGAAGGATCGTAGCTGTACTCAAGATTTGCCTGATCAAGCATTGACGGATCATGCGGAAGTGTGTCCATGCCCGATGTGCCGTATGTGAGAATCTGCATTGCACCGATACCCTGTGTTTCAATGTAGCTGCGGTCAATACCTAAAGTATTGAGCGGAACTGCAATTTCGTAAACATAGCCGTATGAGTTCTTGTAACCTTCATCGAAGAAGTCAACCCAGTTTGAGTTCATATCGAGGTTATCGCCCATTACTCTTGAACCCTTTGGAGCGTTGATACCGAAGATTGAAGTGCTTTTTGTGCCGTTAGCGTATTTGATTTTAAATCCGTTTTTATTATCCTGAGCCTGAAAACTTGTTACACCGATTGGAATTCTTGTGTCATAGTTGAACATATATGTTCCGTCTGTGTCTTGAGTATCTGCCTTAAAGATTGAAGCACCGCCGTTTGAGTTGTTGGAGTCAAAGGCAACAAGTGTGTCTATATGAGTTGTAAAGCCTGTGCCTCCGTCTTTTGCAGTGCCGTTTGTGCAGCCCCATACGAACGGATTTGTATAAACAGAACCGTCCTTGTTTGTGCCTACTGCCTTGCCTGTTGCCTGCTTTGCAGGGTCAATTGACAAAGCAAGATACATAGGAATACTGTTTCTCCAAGGACGGGCTTCATTTGATGCGGCGAAGTTGTCCTCGGGAGAAGTTATGTATGTTGTGTTAGCCATTTCAAGCAGGAAATAAAGATTATCGTCGTCCCATGCACTGTAGAGAGCATAAGCATCCCACGGCTGTTCATGCATTGAAGAAGGCATATAAACTCGGGGATCATCGTTTGCAACACCCTGAGCAATAATCATTGAGCTGTCCCAGTCGCTTAAATCACCGTCAACAGAGATTGTCTTATGCTTGCCGAGCTGCATTTCAGGGTTTGTGCCGTAATAGCCGCCCTCTGCCTCTGTTGTGTGACCGTCTGATTTAGCGGAAAAGGTTGTCTTTGACGCTGTGAAAGTCTTTTTGAAGGTATATGTCTGCTCCGTTTCAACCCCGTCTGCACCTGTTGCATAGAGTGTAAGCGAAATTCTTGAGTTACCGATTTTACCCTCGCCGACTTTTACCGAATCACCGTTTGCAAACTCTTTCTTAGCTGAACCGTCAACTGAGTAATAGCCCTTGTCGGCATTCTTTAACGCAAGCTTTACATCAAGTGATTCTGTTGAAAAAGCCGTATTGTTTGCTGTAAGTGTGTAACCGTAAGCGTGATCATCAGGTTTGCCGTAGTCAATCCACTGCTTTTCGGCTGTGAGCATTTTACATTCGCCGGCTTTGAGTGAAAGACCTGCTGCCTCAGGATACTGCTCCTTACCCTTGCCTTTTTCAAGACCGTTGTTAAAAATAATTTTTTCTGATTTGAAAGAAGACGCAAAGCTTGCCTTATAAAGACCGCTGTCCTCTTTTGTCATAAGCTCGCCGGGCCATTCGGCATTTTCCTTTGTGCCGTATGCGTAAACATAAACATCCTTCCATCCGAACTTTGAGTTGTCAAAGTACACCTCTGAGCCTGACGATGTTGCTGCCGAAACACCCCCTGCCGACACAATAAGTGTTGAAAGCACCATAAGTGCGGCAAGAACAATGCTCGTGAATTTTCTTGTCCTTTTCATTTTATTGATTCCTCCTTATTTTTAATCATTGGCAATATGATTGATTTTATTATAGCATTTTGCACTTGTTTTTTCAATTCATTATCACATTTTTGTTTCTTTGTACAAGTTATTGTGCAAAGTTTTGTAGGCTTAATTAAACAAAGTTTATTTTGACTATATCACAACATATTTTGACCATAAAAATCCGCTGACAGTTTATGTCAGCGGATTTAATGTTTTTCAAAAACAATATTTGAATAATCAGTTTTCTTTCCTGTAGAAAGGTTCAACACCCTTTACTGCATTTTTTGCAAAATCCATTGAATACGGCATCATTGAAAGCTGGATTTCATCGTCAAGGAACGGATTTGCAACCTTGCTGATTGCATCGAATGTGCTTTCCATATCACCGAAGAAATCAACCACAATGAAGTAGCTCTTCTGACCGTTCTGCTCAATCAAGCGAAGATATGCAGCATTTACGGTCGGCTCTGTGCTGAAGTGATTTATCAGGGCAGCCATAAGATCAATAGGATATTCTTTTGGCTCTCCGAGGCTTATCGGCGCACCGGGTTCAATAGTCTGCTTTTTAAGATTCATATAATCCTTCTGCTGTTTAAAGGAATGAACCATCTGTTTAGGGAATGTTACGCTTTTGCCGAAAGGATTGATTACAAAGCCTACTACATCAGCCTGCGGGTCCATTACCATCTGTGCTATACTGTCAAAGTCAGTAACAACCTTCTGTGACTCCTGTGTGTCCTTCCACTTGAAAAGCTCATCGGTATCTGTGAATACGCCAAAGAATTTTTCTTTGTTGCCGTTTTCAAGAAGTCTGAACTGAACCTGAGTTGACTGCTGCATAACAGTCTGACCGTTGGTTGTTTTAGCCTCTGTCTTTGGTGTTACCTTTGCGGGGAGAATGAATTTTGCTTTCATAACCTCATCAATCATCTTATTGATATTTTCGGTTGTGTTGTCCTCCTGCATCTTTTCAATTGCGGCAACGAGATCGGGATTCTTAATCTGCTCTGCCGGCACTTTGCTTCCTTCCATTTTTGCACCTTTAAGTTTGCTCATGCTTTGTTACCTCCGTTATTCTTATGTATAATTTTTGTCCGGCACCACGGCAATGGTCTGATTCCGATAACATTGCCGGATGTCGGATGCGTCACCGTCACTGAAAATATTATACGGTGAAGTAAAATTTTTATTGTGATGAAAAACTGTAAATTTCATCTTTTAATCTTTTATATATAGGTAAATTCAAGTCTTTCGTAAGTTTTGACGCCTTCGGCATTTTCTGCACGAAGCTCAAGCTTTGAAACATCGCTGTCACCGTGCTTGATTGTTACTTTGTCGCCGTCTTTGTACGAAACAGCCTTTCCTCCGTCAAGAGAATATGTTGCGTTGTCGGTGTTTGAACAGGTGAGAGTTACCTCGTATGTGTCATCACTGTAGGTAAATTCTGTTTTTGAGTCAACACCCACGCTTGCAGGTCTTGCATATTCGGTGTAGCCCTCATTGTAGAGAACTACAACTGAATTTTCAGGAATATCGGTATCACAGGTAATTTTACCGTTTTTAACCTTATATTCGGTCTTGCGGTCAACGCGGTCAACATATATTCCGTCAGCAAGATTTGTTTCAAAATCAACCTTGAGAGCATCATTTGTGTTGACTATGACAGCTCCCTTTGTACCTCTTTCAATCATAAGTGCGGTTGAGTCAAGGTTAGGATTGACAAGGTTTTCATCTTCGCCCTTCATTGCAGTCCTGAAGAAGTTCACCGCAGAAACACGGTTGTCCTTGTACATATCGTCGCCCTGTGTGCCGATTCGGTTCATACCCCATGAATTGTCAATTGAGCTGTTGTACGGACGGTCAAAGAAGAGCGGTGTTCCGTCTTTTCTTGCCGTGATTATTGCCCAGCCGAGGACAACCTGTTCGCTGTCGATATTATTGTATGTACAGTCGTTGATGTAGTTATCATGGGATTCAACCCATGTTACAATATTCGGGTCTGCATTGCCAATCCAATAATCAGACACAACTGCCGTGTCGATATTGCCGCTTGCAATTCCCGAACGGATTTTACCGCCGTAGGTGCTTGATGTGGTTCTGCCGATTTCTTTGATATAATCTGCAAGTCTGTCATCGTCGCCCTGAAGCACTTCACCGTAGATAAAAAGATTTTCTGCATTATCAACTTCTTTGGTTGCTTTTTCCCAGAAGTTGTTTTTAAAGCCGTCATCTTCCTTTGGGTCATCGGAAAGTCCGATATGCTTTGCGGTGTCATATCTAAAACCGTCAGCACCGCAGGCAATACAATCGTTAATGTAATTAAAGAAATACTTTTGGAACGAAGGTCTTTCCGTGTTGATGTCGGGAAGTCCGCCCATCTCATGCGTGGTGCAGGCAAGTCTGTCGCCGAAATCATTAAGGGGCGTTCTGCCTTCCTTGTGATAAAGGGTTTCAAGACTTCCGCCGCCTGCTTTGATAAGGTCTTCACTGACCTCATCGGTTGATGGCGTAGTATGGTTTGCGATTACATCGACAATTACCTTTATGCCGTACTTGTGAGCTTCATCGCACATTGCCTTAAATTCATCACGGGTACCGAGCTGATAGTTGCCGATTTTGAAATCAGTAGGTTGATAGTGGTAATACCATTTTCCGTCACCGTAAAGATCCATACCGCCGTTTTCGCCCTCAAGGCACTCGTTAATCGGAGATGTCTGCACAGCCGAATAGCCTGCTGCGGCAATATCCCCCATTGACTCCTTTATTGTGTTGAAGTTCCAGCAAAAAGCTTGAAGAATTGCACCGTCAGCCACCTTGTCAGCTGTTTTATAGT
>ULTC01068608.1_pt1 | contig 19638 bp, 9 predicted proteins | sample 1957091 | NCBI WGS metagenome assembly ULTC01 (sample SAMEA4835720, study PRJEB28245) | human gut metagenome | biome: gut microbiome; material: fecal sample | place: Denmark | collected 2008 | reverse complement strand
TGATCTCCAGGATAGCGACTTTTTACATTTGCATAGCTTAAATTTACACCGAACTTCAGCCATTTCTTAGCTTGATAATCTACGTTTATACGACTAGAAATACGTTCGAAACCAGAGTTCTCAATAATACCGTCATCGGCAAGATAAGCAGCAGAGAAATAATAACTCAATTTGTCAGTACCACCAGATACGCTCAGATTGTATTCCTGACGCATGTTACTTTCAAACATTTCATCTGACCAGTTATCCGGTGTATAATAGTAATCACCATCACTATAACCTAACGTTGCATATGGATTCAGTTTGCCATCCCGACCTATCAGGTTCTGACCATTGGGCACATTGTAAATCTGATATCCTAAACCTGGAATCAAATCGGCATTAGCCTGTTGATAGGCTCTCTCAGCTGTATATTTACTATTATATACATAACCATTATATATGGCAGAGTATGCAGTTTCCATGTAAGTAGCTGCGTTTTGCAATACATCGTAGTTCTTCACTAAACGCGAATTAGCTCCCCAACGTGCATCCAATGATACCAATGTCTCTCCGGTTTTTCCTTTTTTAGTTGTTACCAAGATAACACCATTAGCGCCACGAGCACCATACAAAGCTGCCGCTGCTGCATCTTTCAGTACTGTCATTGACTCAATATCTTGTGAGTTGACGGCAGAAATGTCACCTTCGTACGGAATACCATCTACTACATACAACGGATTATTACTGGCATACATGGAGCCAATACCGCGAATACGTACTGTAGCTTTTTCTCCCGGCTGTCCATTTGTACTTTGTGTCTGTACACCTGATACTGTTCCGGAAAGAGCATTTGATATATTTGAAACCTGGCGTTTCTCCAGAGTTTCGGACTTTATCACAGAAGCTGAACCTGTAAATGCCGATTTCTTAGCCGTACCATAAGCGACCACCATTACTTCATCAAGCATTTCAGAGTCGGACTTCATGAAAACTTTTACAGTCGACTTTATAGCCACCTCCTGCGTCTGCATACCTATGTAAGAGATTTGCAATGTTTTCGCAGAACTCGGTAGGTTGCATCTTGTTGATAATCAATAACAAATATATATTTATAGAACTCAAATCAAGACAAATATAATTTATTAAATATCTAGAAACTAGATATATACAAAACATGAACATATATTTGTATCTACCTAAAAGTTCCTTTATTTGATTTTCAAATACCTAATTATCAGCTAGTTGTTTTTTTTGAATGTGAATATAAATGAGCGACAAAACTAATACTATGGGTTCAAGTAGAGATTGAAATGTATGAAATACTTGAATTTTCTACCCAAACCAGATTGGTAAATTGCATGCATATCAATAATTTACCACGTAGTCTTGATTTTTCAATAAAAAAGTACTATGTACAGTTGGGCTTAATACGAACAATTTCATTCTCACAAACAACAAATAACAGTATCGATAAAAACGATAAATAGAACATTTACTCTAACTTCCAATTAGCCTATATTAAATCAATATTTATTCTCTTATATAATAGAGAATTACAGGTTTAATTAGAGAAAATAAATATAAGAAAACACCCTAAAAGTCATATATAAAACTTTTAGGGTGCATTTCAGCTAAAACAACTTTATTTTAAGAAGACTTTATTCGTATCCCGGATTCTGCTGCCCTTGAATATTAGGGTTAACATCAACTTCTGCTTGTGGAATAGCTAATATTATTCTGTAATCATCCCAGTTCGGAGATATTAAATCCGTTGAATTTAAGTAATGGTCAGTACCCTCACCTGGTGTTTTTTCACGGTTTAGGGTTAAACCTAGTCGCATTGCATCGTAGAAGCGATGACCTTCCATGACCAGTTCCTTTCTTCTTTCTTTCAAAATAAGCTCTTCTGTCGCAGTAACATCTGTTAACTCGGGAACTGCACGTTTTCGAATCTCATTCAAATAGAAATCTGCTTTATCCTGATTGGGAGTTGATTTTTTCAGTGCAGCTTCAGCAGCTATTAAGTAGATATCTGATAAACGAAGTACGCGTACATTATTAACCGGTAATTTCCCATTATAGCCCGGGTATTTATTGATAAACCTTATCTCTCCATTATTATCCGCTTCAAAAAGTCCTGCACGTATATCATTTGGATATTCAGATATTAAAGTAACAAATGCTTTTGTAGCAATTAACTCGCCATATCCATCAGGACCTGCTACATAACCAAATAATTCAAGGTTACCTGAACGAGTTTCATCAATGTCAATATCAAAAACTGATTCCGAATTTTCTTTTTGTGCCCAAATAGAAAGATACTCTGCATTGGAAACCAATGAATAGGGGCCATCCTGTGCTACTTCATCAGCATATTTGAAAGCATTGTCCCAATCTCCTTTATAAAGATAAACACGTGCTAACAAAGCTTTTGCTGCCCAACGATTAATATGCCCATAGTTCGTTTCTTCATTTAAAAGACCGATGGCCTTCTCTAAGTCTTCTATAACCATCTTATAACCGTCAGCCACACTTGCACGTGAGGGTAGTTCATCTTCTGAGATAACCCGATCCGCCAAAGGAACCCCATAAGACGTACCATTATCTTTCAAATAAGGTGTACCATAAGTTAGTAATAAATTGAAATGGCAAAGAGCACGGATAGCAAGTGCTTCACCTTCCGAATTATCACGTTCAACTGTTTCTGGAATATTATCAATAACAGCCAGCATTGTATTGGCGCTATTGATAATTCCATAAGGAATACTCCAAAGACCTTCAGGAGAATTGTTAATCCGGTGAATAAAACGATAATAATTCTCTGTGCGAGAAGCGGTCTGACCTATAGGCTGTATATCATCGCCACCGACTTCACCTCGTACCAAGAAATTACATCCATAAAAACTGGTATTTGTCAGCGTATAATACATTCCATTCAGCGCTTTGTCCAAGTCTTTTTGCTCGCTCAAAGCTTCTTCTGGGGGGAGAGCATCGTCGGGATTTACCTTCAAGAAATCATCACAGGAGGTAAATACAATGATCGACACAACTGTAGCTAATATTAAAGATTTGATTTTCATATTTGTTTCTTTTTTAATGTCAGTTAATTATAATCCGATTTCGAAACCAAATGTAAAGGTCTTTAATGCCGGAAATGCAAAGGAGGTGACTCCATTGATAGCTTGTTCCGGATCTACATTCTTATAAGCGGACCAAGTCAATAGGTTACTTCCGGAGAAGAATACACGTACATTATTCATTTTGGCAGAACGAACCCATCTGGATGGTAAGGTATAGGATAAACTTAAAGTTTTCAGACGGAGATAATTGGAACTTTTCATATAGCGGTCGCTGGCATAACGAGCATAGGGATTGCCATTAACACGACGAGGAACATCAGTTTTATCACCCGGTTTCTGCCATCTGTTCAACTGGTCAGCTGAGATATTGTAGTAAGGAGTTTCACCATCTGTTCCCAAATAAAGTAACTCAATATCATCCATGATATGTCCGCCCAGTGAATAAGTAAATAAAGCATTTAATTCCACACCTTTCCATGAAAGAGTATTTCTCCATCCACCAATAATAACCGGATCTGGTTTTCCTATAATAACACGTTGTGCTTTACTCGGGTCCTTGGTCAATTCTTTATTAAGGCTTCCATCATTGTTCTTAGTATTTAAAACCCATTGCTCTTCACCGGTTTCCGGATCAACACCGGCCCATTCGCGACTCCACCAAGAGTAATAAGACTCACCTTCACGAAGAATACTGGTACCATCAATAATATCTTTGCCTCCATATAATTTTTTCACCTTATTGGAATTATGTGATAGGTTCAGGCCAGTAGTCCATTTCAGAGGAGTATCTCTAAATACATCCACATTTACATCCAACTCTACACCTTTATTTTGCATTTCACCCACATTTTTCAGAATTGAGGAAAAACCTGTAACTAAAGATACCGGTTGACTCTGAAGTAAATCTTTTGTGTTGCGATTATAATAGTCGAATGTAATACCTACTCTATCGAAAAGTCGTGCATCGAAACCGATATTGAAATTATAATTCTTTTCCCATGATAAATCGGGATTTGCTAACTGACTAGGGAATGAACCAGGATTCTTCATATAGTTATAACCATATCCGATGAGCTGCATGTGTCCGGTCAGACTATTGGGTAATGTACCATTAACACCATAAGATGCACGGATTTTCAAGTCATTGATATAAGCAAGATTCTCCATAAATGCCTCTTTGCTGATTCTCCAAGCGGCAGACACAGACCAAAAGTCGGCCCAACGTTGATTTTCGCCCAAACGGGAACTTCCATCACGTCGATAATTAGCAGAAACATAATATTTGCTATCATAATCATAATTAATACGAGAGAGGAATGATAACATACGGTCATCGCTATGGCCAGAATAAGCGGTTTGAGGATCTGAAGCATTCCCCATTTCCGGTAATTTATCTGTTGGATAATTTTGGTTTACAGCTTGAACCATTTGCGTATGACGCATATCTATATCCCATCCAATCAAAGCATCTAGGTTATGCAAACCACCAAATGAATGATTGTAGTTTAATACAGTGGAAGAATAAAGATTCTGGAACTGATATGGAATCTTAATCATCAAACCGTTCTTACCCGCATTTGATCCATTTTGGGAATTGCTTGGCCACCACGTTTCTGAATTATTGAGAATGAAATCATAGCTAACAGTTTCTTTCAAGGTTAAGCCCTCAATAAATTGATATTGTGCCCATAAGGAGTTGGCACTTCTGAATACATCCGAAGTATTCCTTTCCAATCCCATATTTTCAAGTGGATTCATCATTCCTAACTGTGGGAAGGGAAAATCATTGTAATAAGAACCATCTTCATTATAAATAGGGATATTCGGCATACATACCCAATTTACCAAAAAGTAGGGATTAGCGTATGAACTTCCTTCATCTGCCATTCTTGAGAATTGCTTGGAGAATGTCACATTAGCACCGAATTCCAACTTATTATCTGATGATTTATGGCTAACATTCAAGCGACCGGTAAAGCCTTCGATACCAGTATGAATAGCCTTACCCTGCTCATCTTTATAAGCAAGGGAAGCATAAAACTTATTTTTCTCATTTCCCCCCTGAGCAGAGAACTCATAATTCTGACTGAATCCGTGATCTCTGAAAAGTACATCTTCCCAATTAGAATATTTATCGAGTAGAGGAGCATAAGAATCGGCCAGTTCTTGCGCATAAGCTTTTGCATTGGCATCATCATAACCGCCATAAATAACTGCTTCGTTATATCCGGCTTCGTAAACCAGTTCATGTGCTTGTTCCCCATTCACTTTCGGATGATTATTCACCGCCCAGTCTGAAAAACCAAAACTAGCTTTGAAATTTACGCTTGTTTTTCCTTCTTTTCCTCTTTTGGTCGTAATCAAGATAACACCATTGGCAGCACGCGAACCATACAAAGAGGCAGCAGCTGCATCCTTCAACACCGTGATGGATTCAATATCATCAGGATTAATCGATGCCATTACATTATAGGCTTTACTGTCACCACTAACACCAGATACAGCGATATCACCTGAGATGACAGGGACACCATCTATAACATAAAGTGGATTATTTGAAGCATTCATAGAACCTGTACCACGAACACGTATACTTAAGCCAGCTCCCGGTTGGCCACTACTTTGATTTACGGTTACACCTGGAGCACTACCTTGCAATGCCTGTTCAAATGTAGTTACAGGAATGTCTTTCAATGCTTTCTCTGCATTCACGTTACTTGCAGCTCCAGTGAACGAAGATTTCTTAGCTGTACCATACGCAACTACCATAACTTCTTCAAGCTGTTGTGCGTCGGCTTTCATTACAATCTTTAAAGTAGTTTTAATGGCTACTTCCTGAGTTTGCATACCAATGTAAGAGACTTGCAATGTTTTCGCAGAACTTAGTACGTAATATATTATTGATTATCAGACTTGTGTTTTCAAGAATAGAACTATATTATAGATAGCAATAAGTAGCTAAATATCTGATAATATGTGATATAAAAACAGTAAGATATATCTGCATCTACCCTATTCATCCTATTTTTATCCATATATGCGTGATAATAAAGACAATACAACTATTATGGTTAAAATAAATAGTTCTAAAATGGCTACCATGAGTTTCTGACAAGACATGAATGTATGAAATAAATGATTTTTATAAAAAAAACTATTTATAGCTAATGTATGAATGAAAAGCATTTTATTATGTCTCTTTTTTTGTACAAAATAGTATATCTAGCAAAGTTGAATACATATAGTCTTACTTTTATAAATAACAAATGATTTTTTAGGCAAAAAAACGAGTAATAGAGTATTCTTATTTACCTGTATCCTACTTACATAAGCTCAATATTTATTCTTATGTGCTATAACTTAGGAAGTGAAGAGTTAAACTTGATAATATAAGATTATTTATTTACTACATATAAATACATATTCTAAAAATTCTCATAATCCTGAGTCAGTTAAATGATGAAAGAAAAACATATTATATTAATTTATAAATATGAGAAAAAGCAGGTGTATCTCACGACATACCTGCTTCAACACTTTATTTAAAAACTCAATGAACCAAAAGTTCAAAGATGATTATCTTAATTATCAAATGGGTCAGAAATAGCTTCTTTAAACACTTTAATAACATTTGAAGGATCAGACGTATCAGTCATTGTTATGACAGAAGGATTCTTTTCATCATCTGCTGATAAATTAAATGTCACTCCCGTTGTTCCTTTAGAGAACGGGTAAATCATAAGATTCCACCCCAGTTGTTGGTAGAAATCTATTCCAACCTGATTACCACTCAAAGCAAAAACAATTTTGACTTGATTATCCCCCAATGTTGTTACATTAAAGAATAAATAGCCATCATTAAATCCTTCACACATCCAATAGAACGCCATTTGAGAACTTGAATAGGGGGTAAGAAATGCCATATTCAAATTTATACCATTAGGATCCAAAGCCTGCCTCTTAACGGCTGCCCAATAAAGTTGTCCCAATTCACCCATATTTTTATATGAGAAGAACCATTCGCCATTAATGAGGAAATAAGCCAAGGGGAATTTAGGTGTCAAGACAACTTCTCCTGATACAAGCTGTCCGTCATCTCCTACATCTTCAAATTCCAAGGTCTCTATTTTTTTTCCATTCAATTCCAGTGCCGTCATAAATCTTAATCCTGTAGGAGTCATTATATATGGAACTGTTACATTCTTATCTTCTCCATTTTCCTGATATGTAACAATGAAAGTCCGATAAGATTGTTTCACTGAGGCAGTAAAATCTCCATCAGTATAGGTGAACTGGGCGAGTCTTGATATCTTTCCATCCATTTCAATAATACTGTTCAGGTAGTCCTCCCAGCTTTCATTGAATGGAGTCATAATAATTTTATTTCCTGTTTTTTTCCCCTTCAGCACCACTTTTTCGGCAGTTGCTTCCATTATAGTGAATTCATAATCACCTTCCATTCCTTTTCCAGCCGTACCTATCCCCAGGTCATTTTTAGGGTCAGAGAATATATGGAAAATTTCATTATAAGTATCAAAACTCAATGTGGGGCCTGCTTGCTCTTTCATTCTGTAAGTACTTGTAGCTTTGGATGTAGCATCACCTGTAATGTCTGCAGATACCGTCACCTTACCATCTTCACCGAAGAAAGCCAATACATTATAACCACCATAGATTTGTCCACTTGCCGGATAATATTCCATCAACCAACCGTTCTGAGCTCCAACCAATACAGCCTTGTCCGCTGCCAATCTCTCTTCTATTCTGGTTGCTGCGTTTTCACCAAAAATATCTTCCGCTTCCGGCGAACATGCTACAAAAAGAAAAGAAAAGGTCAAGAAAAAGAGATAAATATATTTTTTCATATTCTATTTTCAATATTAAAGGGTTCCTAAATCCAGATCACCAATATTTTCTTCACGCTCTTGGACAATGTTATGCAGCATATCTATATCAATTCCCCAAGATTCCGCCAGATATTCTTTCACCATCTCAAATTTCTGAAGGATGATAGCAGCACCTGCCTCGCCGGCTTCATTCAAGATATTTTGCCATTGTGCTTTGGTGTAAGTCACATAAATAGCTATTGTCTCTACAAAATCTTCCTGAGTTTCCGTACTGGCATAGTTGGAGACAAAGCCCATTTGTCTGGCCTCTTGGTCCGTAATATTCATCCAGCCCGGTCCGGTATACTTACCAGCGGATATTGTATTGAAATCCGTAGAATAATTTTTTGTCTGGTGCAAGATATGTGCAAATTCATGGTGCATAGTTTTGAAATACCACTCATTTAGTATTTCAGCATCCGGATTTTCCGGATTCAGACCGTTAACATTGAAGAGCGTGATCTTCAAACCACCTTCTGCTGTTCCCAATACCATGGATCCACCCGACTTCTCATATTCCGGTGAACCGACAAAATGCAATACTTTAGGACAGTAAGTCGCTACGAATTCTTGACCTACCAGCTCTTCATAAGCTTCAATCCACAAATATTTCACTAATTTGGCCAATGCCACCGATTTATCATAAGCAGCCGGTGTCACATTGTACTTCATATCTGATTCTATGTCCTCAAATCTGTACTTCAGATCAATATTGTATGGTTCGGTATAGTTATTCAAAATCCATGTTTCAAAAGCATTGCGTTCCGGAGAAGACGTATCAAAAATGCTTTTGGAATCCAAGTCTTCTTCACTGCAAGACACTGCGGCCAATGCTAAAGCTAATAATATAAATACTTTTATCTTTTTCATACTCTTATTTTTTATTAGTTTCTGGGATTAGCGTCCAAACCTGCATTAATTACGTCCTGAGGTAATTGGAATGCTCTTCTGAGGTCATTTTTAGTCAGTATATCAGGACTTAGCCCCTCTCTATTATGTGAAATCTCAATACCGTAACGTTTGATGTCATACCAACGCAGACCTTCATGAATCGTTTCTATTCTACGGAGATGAAGAATACAATGGATCAGGTTCTCTTGTTTCTCATCAACAAATTGAATAATCGGATTCAGCTCTTTTTTTACAGTACGCTGTGCAGCGCTTTCTATAGGAATCGGTGTGTATTCTATATTTTTATAAAAAGTATTGATATCATCCTCTGTAACGACAGGGGCTTTACCTACATAACAAACTGAAGTCAGCCAATCATTGATATCCGACACTGCCTTCCCATACTCAGGTTGTGCTTTCATGATGTATGCTTCGGCACGGCAAAGCAAAGTCTCATTGGTTGTAAAGGGTACTATGACCGCATGACGATAACCGATTCCATTTACCTTGTCTGTATATTCGAAATACATAGCTAATTTAGGGAAAGGCATTTTCTCCTGCGGGTTCCAAATTGTATTTGCAGCCACTAGGTTTGCAGCAGTGCCCCAAATGCCATCAGCACGAAGATTTTCATTATCACAAATTTCCTTGGCTTGCCCATAACGTTGTGACATACTATAAGGCCCATAAATGTAAGGCCATGAACTATTTATTGGAGTAATCAGCAAGTTGGCGGGAGACTTTGCCGCGATAAATGCGTCTCCTACATTCGTAGGATTAGATAATGTGCCAAAGTCGGCATCATAAGTACGTAATACTTTAGAAGGTACAGTTCCCAATACCACACTTGCATATTCTATTACCTTTTCGTAGTTTGATTTATCTGCTTGTAAATAATACAGATAGAAGCGAGCTGCGAATGCATGTGCAGCCTTTCTGTTGAAGTGATATTTGGGTACGGAATACAGATTGTCATTGATTAGTGGAAGTCCCTCTTCGATATCTGCTGCTATTTTAGAATAAGTTTCTGCCAATGTACCTCTTACATAGTGAGGAGCAACTTCTGCTTCAGGTGTAATTGAATAAGGAATACCCAATTTATTGCCTGCTGTTTCATAGTTGTATGCTTCGCAAAAAGTAGTAGCCAATACAAAGTGGCCATAAGCACGGCATATCAAAGCTTCGCCTCTCTGGGCAGACAAACTGCTTGGATTCCCCATTTGTTCAATAGCCTGTAGGGCATGATTAGCCGAAGCGATTGCCATGTAGCATGCATCCCAGATTCCTTGAGGAGCATCTCCATCCGTATCGGTAACAATGTCTTGCCACAAATATGCATCTTCTTGTGACTGGCTTTCAACAGAATATAAAGAACCGTTATCCATAGCATTATCTGATGCCATTTCAGCCATCATGATCGGGTAAGCAGTAGGATAGGCTGAAACCAGCAAAGAAGTGATTTTAGCTTCGGTATCTATTTCTGCTCTGTTATCCGGCATAGTGTCCAGAAAGTCACTACATGATGAGAGCATAAAAGCAGCCGTTATAGCTGAATATAGTATATTTATCTTTTTCATGTTTCTAAGATTTTAATATTTAAATTCCCATTCTTAATGTTAATGTAAACTGCTTGGGTACCGGAGCTGCAACACCACCTGTATTGAAGAATTCCGGATCTTGTCCGTTCAGTTTGTCATCAGAATAAATCAGGAAAAGATTGGTTGCCTGCAATTTTAAAGACAGGTCACTCAACTTCAAATGACTGATCCATGATTTCGGGAAATCATAAGACAATGATATTTCTTTCATTCTAATGAAGTCTCCCTTAGCTATACGGACAGTAGAATAGTTGTATGCATTATACGCACGACTCAAATATTGATCTTGCTGATTCATGCGTCTATCTGCAATGACAGGGACATTGGTTCTGTTTTCATCACCTGTAACAGTCCAGCGATTTTTAAATTCTTTAGGCATAGCGTCCAAATCAGAATATTTATTGCTGAAAACAGGATCCAGGCGTACTACATTGCCAAAAGAGTAAGTAATAAAGGCATTCAACTTGAAGCCTTTATAACTAAACACATTACCAAAACTTCCTGTAATAGTAGGATCTGTAGGACCTTCATAAACTAGATGATCTTTATTATTACGTTCTTGGAAGTTGATGTCACTTGTAGTCAATACACCTTTCTCATTGATGAAAGTCGGTACACCATCTTCATTCAATCCCTTGAAGTCCATAGAGAACAGTGAACGTACCGGATAACCTTGCTGTGCAAATCCTGATCCTGAAATCATGTCAATCACACGTGAGTTTGAGTATAACTCCGTAACTGTGTTCTTTGCATGAGAGATTATAAAATCGGTATTCCACTTGAAATCCTTAGTCGCAATGTTGCGGGTAGAAAGGGTGAATTCGACACCATGCGAACGCATACTTGCGACATTTGCATATTTGGCAATCTGCCCTCCTACACCCATTGTGTTGATAATACCGATCAGATCATAGTTATTGCGTCTATACCAGTCAAACACCAAGTTAATGCGATTATTAATAAAACCGATATCTGCACCAAGGTTTATTTCGTGTTTCTTTTCGTAGGTGAGTTCACTGTTTTCCAAATCGTATATTTCCAGACCTGACTCAGATACACTGGCAAATGGTCGATAAGGATTATATGACTGGATTACCACACGTGAATTGGTAACATTAGCCGGACCACGATCAGCTGTTAAAGAGTAGGACGCTCTTAGTGTCAAGTTGGATAAGGTAGGGGTAAGATCTTCAAAGAAAGCTTCCTCATGCATGTTCCATGCACCCGAAACGTTCCATGTAGGTAACCAGCGTGAAGAACGGCTCTTACCTAATTTATTAGAACCTTCATAACGCACTGTACCGTTTACAGTATATCAACCTTTGTATGAGTAAGTACCAGTTGCAAAGAAGGCTACTTCACGAGAACGGGTCTCTTCAACTGTATAGTACTGAGAGTTTTCTTCTTTTCCTTGTTTGAAGAACAAATATTCATAAGAAGGCAACATACCCATATCATATTGCATACCTACACCATTGAACCAAGTCTTGCTTCTATCAGTTGCAGTCAACTGCATACCACCAAAGAGGTTGATTACATGATCTTCTGCAAAAACATCATTATAGCTGATAGTGCCACGGAAGTCATAACTGTTCATTCCATACTTGGTTTCACGATAGAAACCACCAACTGGCAATACAGACAGCGGTAATGAATTGGCAACATCTGGGTCTGTATACAACCATGGGTTAGCATCTCTCATGGTAGCATCATCCATGGCGCGATAAGCCCATGCCTGATTTGAATAATCGGTAATACTGTGAGATTGCGTTGTAGAAGAATGTTTATAAGCACCCAGAGCTGACAATTCCACTTTTTTGAATGGCTTCCATTTCAATTCACCTTGAAATTTTAAATCTACTACATTCAAGTCCATGTTATTATTATCCAATTCATGAAGAATGTTGAATGGAGCATAGTTACGAACATAGTATTCATTTGGATCAAGAGCGCGTGAAGTGTTCAATGCATAAGAATACGGATTGATATCAAAGTCACGTCTAACCTCACCACTTACTACGTCTATGCTGGAACTTAATGTTCCGGGAGCCTTTTGTTTACGATAAGAAGTGCTTCCAATTAAGTTCAAAGAAACTTGTTGCGAAATATTATATAAAGCATTGATATTGGCAGTATAGCGCTGAACAGAGCTTTGCTTGGTCCATCCCGGATCGCTCATCGCACTAAGAGAGGTGTAATACGAAGCTTTCTCAGTACCACTGGACATGCTGATAGCATGATTCTGCGAGATGCTATTATTAAATAGGATATCAAACCAATCAGTATTTCTGTATTCAGCCTGCTGTAGGTAACCATTTATTGCCTCTGGTGTATTAGCCAAACCAAATTTACCGTTAGAGTAATCATTGATAAGGTGATACATCTTACCGTATACACCACTATCAGAAGCACGATACACGTCAGAAAAGTTTAGATAGCCATTACTGGCCATTGTTTTGTACACGTCCATTTGTTCCTGAGAATCCATGATATTGAAGTTTCTATAGTTAGGCTTCATACGCATTGTGAATTCTCCTGTATAACTGATTTTGTTACTACCAGCTTTACCTTTCTTAGTCGTTACAACAATCACACCCGCCATAGCGCGTGCTCCATAAATAGAAGTAGCAGAACCATCCTTCAAGATTTGGAAACTTTCAATATCATCTGCATTTAATCCAGCTATAGCGGAACTGATCAATGTAACAGCATCTCCTGAAGACAAATCGTCAGCACCTACTTCCGTCACGTCTTCCATGATGACACCATCTACCACCCATAATGGCTTCGAACTACCATAGATAGAAGTAGCACCACGCACGCGAATTTTAGGTGCTGTACCAAAAGTACCGGATACGTTCTGTACAGATACACCGGCAGCTCGTCCTTCTAAAGCACGGCTTATTTCTGCCATACCGTCCATTTTCACATTATCTGCAGACAATTTTGTTGCTGCTCCGGTAAATAAGCGCTTATCCATACGTTGCATACCGGTAACAACAACTTCTTGAAGTATTTCGCTATCAGTCTTCATTGTTATCTTCAAATGAGACTTAATGCCTACTTCTTCTTTTTTCATACCAATGTAAGATATCTCCAATGTTTTCGCAGAACTAATGCGGTGTTTATTTTACTAAAAATCAATCAATTAACATATATTGAAGGACTAAGTATTACGTACTTTCAATTTTGTAATTATTTGAATATAAGTATTTTATATATACCTAAATTAATTAAAGTCTACCAGCATTACCCCATATTAAGAAGATATCATATTGAAATTCAGCAATATACTGTTTTAATTAAGGCGTAAATGAACTATCAAATGATTACTGTGCGTTTAATTCACTGCACGAATGTACAAAATAATACATAATTGGAAATCAATTATGATCAGCGGTTCACGCGTAGAGGCAAATATAATTGGAAGTCTATATTTTTCAACTAAAAGTCATCATTCACTTTTTCACTAAATTCATATTTAGAGAACAAGAGACAAGAAAAATAGAAAGGCGAAAACTAAATAGTGCAATTTATAAAAAGGCTACCTCAAAAAAAATGAGGTAGCCTTATTCATATCTTTTGTATCAGATATACTCTGTTACAAACTTATTTCCCAAATAACAGTAGTAGGAAACAATTATTCCGGTAATTCTAATGTTTCTGTAAAGCCACTGTATAGAATTCCATACCCGCCTTCTACAGCAACAGCTCCACGCATTGCGAATAGCAACTTGTTGCCTTGACGTTGCATGTCGGTAGGAGTGAAATACACCATTCCATAAGTAGCATGTTTATATCCAGTAGCTTGTAAGTCCCAATTAACCAGAGTTTGGCCATCTTCACTCAATGTAAAGACCATGGGATATCCTTCTGTTATACAATCCGGCAACTTGTATATATTACCTTCTTTAGCTTTCAATATAGGCTGTTCCCATGCCTGGCCGAAAAGTTCTGAAGTATATATCCCGGTTCCGTAATCCTCCCATGTCAACTTTCTCTGGGCAGTTACAGTTATTTCACCGGATTTGGAAGGTGACAATGCATCCTTGTCATCTATGGTCAGTACAATCTCATATTTACCAGTAGCGCTCAAGTCATCTATAGAACCGAAAACTAATTCTGCGTACCCCACTGCTTCGCCTTTTGCAAAGGCTATATTGGAACTTTTCAAGGTGAATACACCTTCTTCTACTGTAGCTTCATCCATGCTAATGCCGACTGAAGCCTCTGCATCTGTATTTCCACGATACACGGGAACCCGGATAATACCATTGTCTTCAGCACCTACTTCCACATTCATTTGAGTAGATGCAAAAGCTGCTTCAACTCCGTTTACACCATATTTCGTACCTTCTGCATCTGTATCGCAGGAGGTAAAAGCTGCCAAACAGAGCAATATAGCAGCATATTTCTTTATTGTATATAGTTTCATATTTTCCTTCATTATATAGGTTTATAAATTATTGAACTATAGGATTCTGATCCGCAGAGGTAATATTCTCATTACCATCTATTTCAGACTGCGGCAGAGGAAGGATAAATAATGGAGAAGCGGCATTAGTGTTCTTTGTCGTTACCTTCTCTGTATGATTAGAGCCTTCATAATTACGATTATACCCCAAACCTAAACGCTGCATATCGAAGATACGTCCTGCTTCACCCCAAAGTTCCACACGACGTTGGAATAAAATCTCATCCATTAATGTTTCCAAAGGAGCATTAGTGTCAGAGTTATAAGTATTTGCATCTGTACGGGCAGCTAAACGTTCCTCAAACTTACTATCTCTCGCGTTTCCTAAAGTTTTTATTGTGGTACGGGCAGTACCAAATTCTTTTTGATGACATTCGGCTTCAGCCTTTATTAATATCATCTCTTCTGCTCTCATAAGTAAGTAATCACCTGTACGGGTTGTGTAATCTGCCATTTTAAACTTAATTTGGCAGTAACTCGTATAAGATGACGCTGTCTTTTCTTCGTCAGAAGGAATGGCCCCACGGAACCACGCTGTTTTACGCTCATCTGTATCAGAAATCAGTTTATACAACCCTGTGCTTATGCATTGGCGTGCTTTAGAAGCATACATACCCGGTGCATCAGCATCCATATGCGAGAAGAAGCTTGCAAAACCACTGGACTGATCGGCTATAATTTCCATTCCCCATAAAACATCTGCTGTTTTTACACTATTATTCCCGCCCAATTCGGCTATAGTGGCAACTTTCAATGAAGGTTTCTTTAAGGCTTCAGCAGCTGCCGTCGCAGCACCTGCATAGTCATGTTGAGTAAGGCAGATACGGGCTTTTATGCCATTAGCTACATAGTAATCTATATGAGATACATGCGTTTGCACTTTATTACTGATACTTCCTAACAGATCAATAGCTTTTTCTATATCAGAATTGATTTGAGTATAAACTCCCTGAACGGTTCCACGAGGGCTTCCCTCCGAACCGGCAACCGTTGCCCCTGTATACAAAGGTACACCGGGTGCATCCTCATGTCCTTTATACGTTTGTTGGTACAATTGTATCAGATAGTAATAAGCAAAAGCACGCATGGCATAGGCCTGCCCTACAACGCTATTCTTAAGTTCCGGATCACCTCCCATTGTGTTTTCTGAAGCAATGATATAATTTACATTACTAACGATAGTATAATAGAAGTTCCAAATAGAATAAGGACGTCCAGCTTTATTTGAATAGTCTCCATGAACATTCAAACGATAATCTTCATAAAACCAGCCTTGTCCCTGCTCTTTCATTAAATGATCTTCAGCCATCAGATCTCCAAGCAATTGGATAGCTGTCTGTCCGCAGTTTTCTGAGCCCCAGTTTGAACTCCACCCTGCTACATATAACATACGGTATACACCATTTATAGCAGTTTCTGCGCTACTTGCATCTGCAAATATCGTAGAACCTGATACCTTGTCAGTCGGTTCCGTATTCAATTCATCGGCACATGAGCTGAATGCAAGAAGGCCGATTAAAGAAAATATATATAATACTTTTTTCATCTTTTATATTATTTAATCAGGTTTAGAAAGTGATATCAATTCCGAATGAAATTGTTCTGACAGGTACGTAACCAAAATCCGTTCCCCCAGTGAAGTTATATTGAGGGTCCATACCTTTCAGGTGATTGAACAACACAACATTGTCTGCCGTTGCAGTCAGGCGTGCAGAATTGAATCCGATAGATTTCATCCACTTTGAAGGTAGAGAATATCCTAAAGCAATATTTTTAATAGCAAAATAGGAAGCGTCAATCAAACTGTTATCAGTAACAATGTAACTCTTTCCGATTTCAATACGTGGAATATCTGTGATATCGCCCGGATTTTTCCATGCACGTTCCAGCATTTTACTCTTTGCCTGTCCTACATAATTGCCATATAATAAAGTATTATAAATACCATCCAATACTTTACCACCAATAGAATATGTACAAAGGATACTCAAATCAAATCCTTTATATTTGAATGTATTATTAATGGAACCATATAAATCGGGAATACGGCTACCCTGAATTTCTTTGCATGCAGTAGCCTTGGCCATATCGTTAGTTATATACTTTTTGCCCTTAACTCCGTTTTCATCGGTATCCCATGCCCAATACAGTTGTTCTCCAGTTGCGGGGTCAACGCCAGCGGCAGTTGCTGTATAGAATGAATATAAAGTCTCACCTTCGCGAATGATATAAGATCCGGAAATGATTTCCGGTTTATCTGCCAGTTGCAAAACCTTATTCTTAATCGTAGAGCCAAGGAGTGTTAAGTTCCAGGTAAACGGAGTATCTTTAAAGATATCAACTCCCAATGTGAGGTCAATACCTGTATTACGCATACTACCAACGTTCTTGTTGTAGCCATCAAAACCGAGTGAAGTTGCCATTGGGAATGACATTAACATATCTGTCGTCTTACGTTGATACCATTCGATAGTAGCAGAAACACGATCAAACAATTTTGCTTCAATACCAATATTCAGGTTAGCATTTTTCTCCCATTTCAATTCTTTATTTTCCAAGGAAGTTACGGCCGCACCGCTCATCGACGAGTTTGCATAACCCAAATCATAAAATGACTGCCAAGCATAAAAATTCTGTTTGGTACCATTCAATATGGCATCATTACCCTGCACACCGTAGCTGGCCTTTAATGACAGATTATTAATCCAAGTAATGTCACTCATGAAAGATTCGTGAGAGATACGCCAGTTACCACCGACCGACCAGAATTTACCCCAACGGTTATCCTTATAGAAACGAGAAGAACCATCGGTACGGAAACTGGCAGAAAGGTAATACTTATCGGCAAAGTCATAATTCAAACGTGATAACACAGATTGAACTGCATAATTGTTCTGATAAGAAGATGCTCCTGTAATCGTTGTAGCTGCATCCAGTTCATAAAGTCCACCAAATGGGAATCCCGTCTTGGTTGCTGACAAATAATCATATCTGTATTTATAAAATTCATGTCCAACCAAAGCTTCAAAATGATGATCACCGAACTTTCTGTCGTATGTCAACAATTGATTGAAAGTATAGCTGAATGTACGTGCAGTAGCTTTCTGTATAGTACCTTTTACGGCTACAGAGTTGCCGTTGTATGGATTATAATAAGTTGCTCCGGCTGAATTGATTAAGTCAAAGCCATAATTAACAGAGAATTTCAATCCTTGCAGGAATGTATTTTTCAAATCACCTAATTCCGCATATACACGTCCACTCAGGTTATCGCTTTGAGTAGAATACATATCATCATATAGGGTAGCAATTGTGTTCCACTCTGAACTGGCACCGGCCGGTCTGTTTTTACCATAGTCAAAAACGGCATTTCCCAAATTGTCATAAACCGTAGCACCATTGGCATCTTTCTCAAAGACAGGAAAAATAGGAGCCATTAATTGTGCACTGTACCAAACATTGGATGAACCGGATGAATTTTCAACAGCTGTATTGCTCTCATTGCGAGAGTAGTTGGCGCTCATTCCGGCTTTTAACCAGTTCGTAACTTCAGAATCTATATTCAAACGTCCATTATACCGATTGAATTTTGTTGTCTTTAACAGACCTTCTTCATCAAGATAACCCAAAGAAAACATATATTTGGTTTTGTCGCTTCCACCACTGAACGAAGCAACATATTCTTGACGTAAAGGATTGCTTTTTAAAGCTTCATCCATCCAGTCTTCACTATATCTTAATTTGGCATCACTACGTACTTTTCCTGTCACAGGATCGATCAGCTCTGTAATACTATAATTAAAAGGGTTATACTGTTCGTTCTGGCCCAGCATAGCAGTGGATCCACTTTTCATAGCCTCTAATGCGGCAACACCCGCCAACTCCGGAGAAACTCCACCGTTGATAATCTGATTATTCTTATATGACTGGAAGATTGTTTCTAAATAACCGGCTTCGTCCATCGTTTCATAGCGTGGAATAGCGCGTGATGAAACACCCCAATTTGCTTTCAAGTTTACTTTTACCTTACCGGAATTACCTTTTTTGGTAGTAATCATAATCACACCATTTGCACCACGAGAACCATAAAGAGCACCAGCAGAAGCGTCTTTAAGAACTGTCATCGTTTCAATGTCATTAGGATTGATTGCTGAAATGTTACCATCATAGGGAACATCATCCACTACATACAACGGTGATTGTGATGAATTGATAGAGCCATAACCACGGACTACTACAGAAGAGCCTGATCCCGGCTGCCCTGAACCTGAAGTAGTTTGCACACCGGCAACCATACCGTCCAATGCTTTCGTAACGTTTGCAACTGGTCTTTCTTTCAACTTCTCAGACTTGATAACTTCCGCAGAACCAGTAAAAGACTCTTTCTTTGTGGTACCATAGGCTATGACCATTACTTCATCCAGCATTTCAGTATCCGACTTCATAATAACCTTTACATTCGGTTTTATTGCAACGTCCTGTGCTTGCATACCAATATACGTAATCTGAAGCGTTTTCGCAGAACTTGGTACGTTCGATAAAGTAAAATCACCATCTACACCGGTAATAGTACCAAGTTGAGTACCTTTTACCAATACAGAGGCTCCAATAACTGGCTGCCCATCTTCTTCAGAAATCACAACACCCGTGATTGTCTGAGTTTGGGCAGTTACTAGGCCTATTCCAACAAAAAGACAGGCCAATAACAGCATTAATTTTCTTTTCAT
>ULTC01059963.1_pt1 | contig 19926 bp, 25 predicted proteins | sample 1957091 | NCBI WGS metagenome assembly ULTC01 (sample SAMEA4835720, study PRJEB28245) | human gut metagenome | biome: gut microbiome; material: fecal sample | place: Denmark | collected 2008 | reverse complement strand
CGCCTTTGCGGTAGTTTCCGGATCGGCGAACCTGCCACGACCCGCCGCAGAAACAAAAGCAGTCAGGGTCTCAAGATCACAGTTCGCCAGCTCATCCACGGTTTCAAAGGATTCCATAAGAGCCAATGTGGTGGCGCTGGTGTTGGGAATTTCCTTATCCTGAGCAATGCCGGAGCATTTGAGGAACAGATAGTTCGCAAAACGCTGTTTCTCTCTGGTCAGATTCTGAACGGTGTCAAATCTGGCTCTGGTCAGAGTTTGCAGAGAACGGTAGCGGTAATCGTCCATGTAGACCTCCGAAGCAATTCTGCCGAATCTAAGATGGTCGGCAATGACGAAGGCATCCACAAAGTCATTCTTGGGCAGATCCGAATAAGCATCTTTGAATTTGCGGACCTGCTTGGGATTGAGAACATGGATATGACGCTGGTAACGGCCCAGCTTTCCGTCCTCCCGGAGGGCGTAGACCAGGCTGTCACCGTAGATGGAGGTGGCCTCCAGGCCAATCTTCACCTCGTCGAGCTGGAGCTTGTCCAATGCTGACACGATCTTCTCTGAGAGTATTTTAGCACCGCCCAGGTTGTTTTGTACAGAGAATGTACTAAATTTGGTTCCGTCCGGTTTCATGAGGCAGACAACATTATTCTTGCTGCTCACATCGATGCCAACAAAAAGTGGATTCATTGATTTCACCTCCTCGTGTGGTGATTTCCAGGTCAGCAGGCTTTCAGATACCCATGATATCCGGAGCATCTGCTACCTCGCTATTAGAATCTCTCCGGGGCGAACCAATGCGACATCCCCCACTGCTAAGAGGGCGATCCGACATCCCGGCAAACAGCTAATGAGTATGCAGCTAACTTCCGGCTCAGGGGAACGGACTTATCATGAAGTAGCCTTCCGGCTCAACCAGGAGAAAGAGAACTTATCCCTGCTGTCCTACAGCTATTGTATCACGGGCATCCCAAAGCCTGCTGATATCTGAAAATATTTACTTGAAACTTATTATACGAGGAGAAATAAGATGGCGAAGTTAGAGCAAACCCTTAATGGAAATTTTAATCAGTTACTAAGTAAGATTGAGGACGGGATACTGAACGGCAGTATGACGGCATCTCTTGAAGACCAAAGTGATTTTCGTAGCGGTGATGCCCGTTGCAGCGTCCGTGTGTTTGAACGGTTCAGCAATGCTGGCGGAAATCGTGTGAGTTTGAGTGTGACGCTGTTTCAGAACGGTGATGAACCGATCCGACTATCTGCCATTACAGCAGGTGGAAGTCAGGCGTTGTTCTTCAAGGTCAACACCTGGGGCGAGGAAGCGTTCCTCGATAAACTGAGAGAATTGTTGTAGTATGAAAAATGAATTTGACGAGGTGATTGAAGTGATAGATATTTTTACTTGGATGAATGAGTTTTTGCAGACATTAACTGAAACCTTTGGAGAGCGTGTATGGTTTGTTGGTTTGCAAGGAAGTTACGGTCGTGGTGAAGCGACCGCAAAAAGCGATATTGATATTGTCGTAATACTTGATGAATTGTCTGCTTCGGATATTCAAACTTATAATACGATGTTAGATACCTTGTCACATAGGGAGCTGATCTGCGGTTTTCTTTCTGGGAAAAAAGAGATTTTGAATTGGGAGCCTTGTGACCTCTTTCAATTTTATTATGATACAAAGCCAATCAAGGGAAGTCTTGATGAATTGCTGTTATTGATTGACGAGACGGCTGTTAATAGAGCAATAAAAATTGGTGTGTGCAACATCTTTCATGGTTGTGTACATAATATGCTGTACGAAAAGAGTGAAGAAATTCTGAGAGGATTGTATAAATCTGCTTCTTTTGTTGTACAGGCAATATGCTATCAGCAGACAGGAAACTATATTAGCCATCAAAAAGATTTGCACCAAATTGTTTCTCCGGAGGAACAAACGATTGTTAATACTTTTTTAGGTCTAAAAAATGGTGGAATGATTGATTTTTATGAAATGTCGGAAACCTTGTTTACATGGGCTAAGAAATGGATTGAAAAAACAAAATAGAACGTCCTCAGCGGTCATGCACACGGCGGTCAATTCAGACTTCCTTTTGTGGGCGGTCTGGTGGCACCCAATCAGGGTGTATTCCCTAAGTATGATGCAGGACTATACACAGAAGAAAACACGAATATGATCGTGAGCAGAGGTATTGGAAACAGTATCCTTCCGTTCCGTTTCAATAACCGACCGGAAGTGATTTTGATAGAATTGAAGTATAATGATCTTGGAGGTGCAAAATGAAAAATACACATTGTTGCCCAAAATGTAACAGCACGGATATTATTAGAATTGAAAGCAAGGCCGATGCTTATGGCGTAGGAAACAATATTCAAACGGGATGGTCCAATTTCTCGGCTGTCCTGGTTCATCGGTATGTTTGCTGCTCCTGCGGGTATTCTGAGGAGTGGATTGACAAAGAAGATATTCCTAAGTTGGAGAAAAAATATAAGTAAGCATATATGCTGAATGAGAGGTGAAAACAGCGTGGAGAAACAAGAGTGGAAATATAAAATAGGTGGCGGTAAAACGCCGGTTGTGTTGATGTTCATTATGTCGGCATTGTTCGGCGGATTGGCTGTGTGGCTGTATAGCACCGACAACGGTGCCTTCGTTTTTGGAGCAATACTTGCCGCAATTATGTTGCTTGTTTTTTTCCTCACAGTATATCGTCTTTTGTTCTACAAGGTGCTGATCGGTACGGATGGCTTTTATTTTCAGACGGGTATTGGCAACGGAAGATACTATAACTATTCCGATATTGAAAAAGCATGGATCAGCTCCGGAACAGCACAAAACGGGCATGAGGAACAATACTGCAATTTTGTTGCTTACGGTGAGAGAGCAGTCCGATTCCATTTCTTCAGTAGTGACGAAAAAGGCATAAATTACTTAATTAAACGGGCCAATGCGGTAAGTCAGATGAAATCCGGATATTCCGAGAAGGATGAATACCTGATTGATGGTAATACCTTTGGCAAAACAAAAGTCGGTATTGGAATTGTCATCCTTATCGTGCTTGCTTTTATGGAATATATCATTATCAAAGAGATTGGTTTTCACGCAATGGCGATATCCAACATCGTATTTGCACTTGCACTGTGCTGGGTGATCTTTGTGGATCAAATTTTCTATCAGGTTAAGATTTGCAAGGACAAATTTTATTGCAGGACAAATCCATTTAACGGTAAGTGGTATAGATACAGTGAAATTTCAAGTTGCCGAGAGATAAAAAAGGTCGTTCGCTATCGCAGATACAGGCGCGGCGTAAGGCAGAGAAGATATTTTTTCTATTTCGAATTTACGGATATCAGCGGAAAAACGCGGAAGTTTCAGTTTGCAAAAGAGATTCACGAGCACGAGGTTAATGTATTGAAAGAACGAATAGAAATAGCGCAAGGTTAGAAAAGGTGTAATTATGAAGAAGGTATCAGCAACAATTTTTGTTTTGATGTTTCGTATTCTCGGTATCACAGTTTTGTTTCTTGGTATCCGAATGATAGGAGCAGGTATTTATAACTACATCGATGAACACAACCAGAAGGATTGGGTTTCCACGACTGCTTATGTTGTTGATATATCCAGCGAATATTCAAGCTCCTCGACTAAGCATAGCAGCCGTGTACGATATGACATTACCTATCAGTATGAAGTGGATGGAGAAATCTACTCTGACATCTTGCACAACAGAGATAAGGCTTTGGGGCTTGGAGAAAGCGTTAAGATAAAGTATGATCCGGAGACACCGGAGGACTCTACCGATATACTAAAGCCCAGTCTAAATAATTTGATTGTCTTTCTTGTTTTCGGAACACTGATGGCAACAGTGGGATTTTTCCTTTCGGGTGCATGGGCGCTGATTCGTAAAATCCGAAGAAGGGGCGAACCGGAAGAGGAAGAAGTTTTGCCTACGGAAGAATATGTGAAACCGGAAGAAGTAAAGCGAAGCTCCAGAAATTCCGGCAAAGCCATCATTCTCAGACTTGTGTTGGGAGCGGCTGTTGTGGGTGGAATTATTCTGTCTACGAAACTGTTTCCGGGCATACAGCCCGTTGATACAGATCGGTTTATAGAAGTTGTTAGAGCAGAAGGATATACCACTACAGATACGACTTCTGAATTGAGCCAAAATTGGAAAGTCGGTTCAATGATGAAAGAAGCTGTTTCATTTAACGATGGTAACATCAGAATGGATTTTTGCGTAATGGATACAGCAGATAGTGCAGATGTACTATACAATGCTATGACACTTCCTGTATCGGATGGAGATAAAAAGGAACACGACGGAATGGTTCACGAGCTGTGTTCTATAGAGAACGAGGAATTATATGTCGCAAAGGTGCGTATCAGGGATACCGTGATTTATGTTTCGGCACAAGTGGAATATAAGTCCGAGGTGGTGGAGCTATTAGAAGAACTTGGATACTGGAAAGAATAAGAAAAATAATCGACATCATTACTAACGAGGAAACCAGCAAATGATCAAAGGCATTATTTTTGATATAGACGGAACGCTGCTCGATTCTATGCACATCTGGGGCGAACTGGGAAAGCGGTATTTATCTTTTGTCGGCATTGAAGCAAAACTGGGACTGGCAAAGATACTCTTCCCTATGAGCCTGGACGAGAGCAGCGAATACTTAAAAAAAGAATATAACCTTCCGGATTCGGTAGAACGGATCACGGAAGATACGATAAAGATACTCGAAGATTTTTACAGATACGAGGCTAAGCCAAAACCCGGTGCTGTGGAGTTTATAAAACAGATGCAGGACAAGTACATCCCAATGGCGATTGCCACATCGGGAGATCGCAGGATACTGAATACAGCATTGGAGCGTCTTGGTCTTTCGGATTGCTTTGCCACTGTGTTAACCTGCTCTGACTTAAAAACCAACAAACGGGTTCCTACCATATATCTGAGAGCCGCCGAGCTCCTTGGCACCAAGCCGGAGGAAACTGCTGTTTTTGAGGATGTGCTGCATGCAATAAAGGCAGCTAAGTCAGCCGGCTTCATTACATATGCGGTGGAAGACAATTCAAGCTTACAGGATCGTGAGGAAATTAAAGAAACGGCGAACTATTATCTGCAGGACTTCACAGATCCGATGCTGTATAAATGATGGGAGTTACTGGAAATAAGCGTTTCCTGATAATTTCCTTAAACTTTTTTGATATTATCACTTCTACGGGTATAGTCCCGTAAAACCATAGAAAGGAGATAGTGTCAGTGAATAGCAATGAGGTAAGAGTTGGTTTGTGCATATTGGCATGCGATATGGATACAATGGTTCGCTTTTACAGAGATACATTGGGGCTTCAAACTGAGTGGGATGGCGGAAATTTTGCTGAATTTTCGACAGCAAGCGGAGCGTTATCCTTTTGGCTTTATAGCAGAAAAGAATTTGTGAAGTTTTTTGGGGAGGAATATGCACAACCCAAAGGAATCAATCAGACCTTTGAGATCGCTCTGTGGCTCCCAAGTTATGCCGATGTGGATGCTGAATATGAACGGCTGTTAAAATTAGGATTGTGTTTCCCTGCCGGAGCACCCATTACATATCCATTTGGGATTCGTAACTTTTATGTGGCAGATCCGGAGGGTAACCTGATTGAGATTGGAAGCACGAACAATCAGTAGAATCAAAAAGAAAGGTGAAGCAAAATGAAAAAATATGTAAGGTGCTTATTGTCGGCGTTAATCGTTATTGCTATGATGTTCTCACTATCCGGATGTGATTTTGGCAGCAAAAGAATAACGGATGCTGAACAGTACGGACAGTTCGAGTCTTACATTGAGCTGCCTGAGTTTTTTCCGAATTCCATTGAAGGCTATACTGTAAATTCCTATGCCTATAATTTGGAGTCATGGATGGATACTTGCTATGAAATATTCTTGGACATCACCACAACTGAAAATCAGTTTGACGAGCTGCTTTCAGATGTGATAGATCAAGGTAAAGAGTTTTATTATTCTGAAGGCTACTTCGAAGTCGTTTTTGAGGATTCCTACGACATATTCACAGAGGAAGATAATGAAACACAGGTGGTGGGCTATGCTGATATTGAAAAAATCATCTACAACCCAGAAACCTTCCGAATTGTGTATGTTGCCCTTCATGCAAACGATACCGGAGTGTATCCTCTGAAGGATGTTGCATACTTTAATTGTTTTAATATTGATGAAAATGAGTATGTAGAACACATATAGATATTTTCCGAAAGCAAGTCAGAACATAGATATGTGGAGGTGATTTTGTGAAAGGATTTAAACGAAAAAGCCAATACCTTTCTCTTTGTGGATTGAACTGCGGATTATGTCCTATGTTTTTAGGAAATCATTGTGGCGGCTGCGGTAACGGAAATCAAAGCTGCAAGATTGCTAAATGCAGTCTTGAACATGGTGGGATTGAGTATTGCTGTGACTGTGAACTGTATCCTTGTGAAAAGTACCAACACATTGACGAATATGATTCTTTCATTACACACAGAAATCAAAAGGCTGATTTGAAAAAGGTAAAAAGAATTGGTGTAGAAGCTTATAATCTCGAACAACAAGAGAAACAACAAATCCTGCATTACTTGCTTTCTAATTTCGATGATGGGCGTAAAAAGAGTTTCTATTGTGTGGCAGTTAATTTATTAGAACTTAGGGATATAAATGAGATACTTAACTGTTTGAAATCCAATGATACGCTGTCTACGTTGCCGAGGAACGAACAGTGCTTGTATGTGGCAAGGTGTTTTATTGAAATGGCAGAAAGAAAAGGTATAGAAATAAGGCTTATCAAGAAGAAGCGTAATATGAAGCCTATATCAAATTGAGATATAAAGTGAATTGATAAATATTGATTGTGGAGGTGTAATTCGTTATGAAGGAAATAATTATTGCAATCATACTGTTTCTTGTATCCTTGGGAGCGTTTATTATGAGCATTCGTTCCTTTATGGAGAAAGGATTCTTGTTTAATAATGCCTATATCTACGCCTCCAAACAGGAACGGTTAGAGATGAATAAAAAGCCGCATTATCGACAGTCGGCAATCGTATTTGCTCTGTTGGGTATTACATTTTTACTGCTTGGAACTATGACACTTACAGAAGCTATGTGGCTTTTATATGTTGTAATTACCATCGCAGTTATTGCTATTATCTATGCCTTTGTTTCCGGTGTAGCGATTGAAAAGAAAAAGGATGAAAAATGATGCAGAATACGGAGTCAAATAAAAACAAGACGAGGGACACTGTCTTCATAGCGTTGTTTGCTGTTCTGATGGCAGTGTGTTCTTGGATATCGATTCCGACTGCCATACCAATTACGATGCAGACCTTTGCGGTGTTTCTGACACTGAATTTTCTCGGTGGTAAGAAAGGAACGGTGTCTGTGTGCATCTACCTTCTGCTGGGATTGATCGGCTTGCCGGTCTATGCACATTTTACATCAGGCATCGGAATGCTTATGGGAACGACCGGCGGCTATATGATTGGCTGGATATTCTCAGGGCTTGTTATGTGGCTTCTGGAAAAACTGCTGGGCAGAAAGCTGTGGGCACAGGCTGTATCGATGCTGGTAGGTCTTGTGGTTTGTTATATCGCAGGTACCGCATGGTTTATGGTCGTATATGCTCAAAATACCGGTCCGGTGGGGCTATGGACGGCTCTGCTTTGGTGCGTGATACCTTTTATTATTCCTGACTTGGCTAAATTGGGCCTGGCTCTATGGCTCAGTCAACGATTGGAAAAGATCACAAGGTCAATGTAAGGAGACACAAATGGAATATCAATATAAGATCCGCCCACATCATGGGATGTGTATTGCCTTCTTTCAGGGCAAAGGATACAGCAACGAATTCACCGCTCACATGAGCGAGATGATACATAAATTAGAAAACAATCCGACAATCTGCATTACCACACATACGGATGCGATCTGCTTGAAGTGCCCGAACAACATACAGGGGATCTGCGAAACCGAGAGTAAGGTTGCAGAGTACGACAGGCAGGTTCTGCAGCGATGCGGTTTACGTGACGGGACGATTATGCCGTATGCGGACTTTAAGAAAACCGTGTACGAGAAAATCCTTCTCCCCGGCAGGCGTGAGGAAATATGCGGAAACTGCCAGTGGAGTGAGATTTGTTATTTCAATACAGGAGGACAAGAGAATGAATAAGAAGATTAGAAATATCGTGTTAGTGTTTGCGGGCGTTCTTGTGATAGCAGGAGCAATAACAATGATATTTAAAAGGAAGAAAAGCACGACTGCAACGTAAAGTTGACAATGTGCATTTTACCAGTGATAGATATTAACACCGTGTTTTGGTAGCATTTAGTTATCAAATTCACAGGAGGTACACCCTAATGAAGTTGGGAGAAAAAATCTACAAATTAAGAAAAGAAAAAGGTTTGTCTCAAGAAGCATTAGCCGAACTGCTCGGCACAACAAGACAAGCAATCAGCAAGTGGGAAAACGACCAAGGGTATCCAGAAACAGAAAAACTGTTGATGCTGTCCAATGTCTTTGAGGTGTCTGTTGACTTTTTATTAAAAGATGAAAAAACAGAAAAAGGATCTGAAGAAAAAGGATATTATGTGAGCTGTGAAATGGCTGTTGGTTATATCGCCAGTGAGAAAAAAACAAGCAAACTCTTTGGCGTAGGATGCGCTCTGTTTGCCTTGTCCGGAATCCCTTATATTGCGTTCTACAGAAATCCTGGAATGGGATTGCTATTGGGGATGTCCAGTTTCATACTTGCAGGTATTATTGCCATCGTTGTATCAATGTTCGTGTCTAAAGACGAATACAAAGTTTTAAAAAGAGAGCCCTTGCTTTTTGACTATGATTATCTGAAAAGACTGACAGCAGAATATCTTTCCCTGAAGAAAAAATATACAGCAGTGACGATTGTTTGTATCGTACTTTTCGTTGCAGGTCTATTGGCACTTGCGGTCACGGTACGAGGAATATTCCCATGGACAGACTATCATGCCTTAGTCTTTCTTGCTTTAGCTGTCGGCGTGTTCGGCATTGTGTTTGCAGCAGGAGCAATGGAAGCATATGAAGTGTTAGTTAACAACGAGACCTATTCAAAGAGTTTTGGGTTTAAGATAAAGAAAAAGATAAGAGAAAAAATTGAAAAACTTTAAGCAGTATGGAGGTATAAAGCTATGATACTGGAACTTAGAAACATAGAAAAATCCTTTGGTGAGAAAAAGGTACTCACCGGAGTTTCCTTTCAGGCGGAAGGCGGCAAGGCCTTCGGTCTGCTCGGCAGAAATGGTGCCGGCAAAACCACATCCATTCGTATCCTGATGGATGTATTCCCTGCAAACGGTGGTGAGGTGCTGCTTGATGGGAAACCTATCGATTACAATAAAATTGGTATTGGCTATCTTCCGGAAGAAAGAGGTCTGTATCCGAAGAAAACGATCATTGACCAGCTCGTATATTTTGCCGAACTGAAAGGTATGAGCACAAAAGCTGCTGTCAAAGCGGTGGATTACTGGCTTGACAGACTCGGTATGACTGAGTATCGCAACAAGCGCCTGGACACCCTCTCCAAAGGTAATCAGCAGAAGATCCAGCTTGTTACCGCGTTGGCACACGATCCCGATATTGTTATCCTGGACGAGCCGTTCTCAGGTTTGGACCCTGTGAATGCGATGCTGCTCAAAGATGTGGTAAAAGAACAGATTGCCAAGGGTAAAATCGTTCTGTTCTCCAGCCACCAAATGAGTTACATCGAAGAGTTTTGCGACAGCATTGCTATCTTAAATGCCGGCAAGGTTGCCCTTCACGGCGACTTGCATGACATTAAGCGTAACTATGTCCGTGACCGCCTGGTTGTGCGTACCGAGTATCCGGATAAGATCAGGACTGATTTTGGCGTCGCTTGTACGGTAATGGATAACGGCGATCTGATGATCCAGCTTACATCTGCAGACGAAAAGAAAGCGGTTATGACGAGACTGGTTGAAAACTATGATATTGACGAGGTTAAGGTGTTTGAACCTTCCCTCAATGATATTTTCGTAGAGTTTGCCGGCGATGCCGCAAAGGAGGACTAAGTCATGAAACAGTTTGGCAAGATATTCAAATTTGAACTGAAATATTATCTCAAGAATAAAATTTTTGTAGGCGTTACGATTTTTCTTGTATTGGCAATCGCTGCAGTGATGTGCTTCCCGCGTATCTCGGCTGTGTTTGACAAAGGTGATACAAGCGATACCCCTGCAGATCTCCCTGTAATGCTTGTAAAAGCGGAGGACACTGCCCAAGCAGATATGGTTCAGCAGACATTTGCGGCGGGCTTTACCGATTATGATGTTCAGAACACCGATGCTGAAATTGGCACCATCAAGGATAAGATAACATCCGGTGAAGTGGAATGTGCGTTTGTTCTGACAGGTCCAACTGCTTATACCTACTATGTGAACAATCTCTCCATGTACGATTCTAATTCCGCTGTTGCCGATGAAGTTTTGCAGCAGATCTATCAGATGAATGCGATGATCAGCGGTGGTATGACAGCGGAGCAGGCCGGTGAGGTTATGAGCATTCAGATTACCAGTGAGGTAGAGAACCTGGGCAAAGACCAAATGCAGAACTATTTCTATACTTACATTATGATTATGGCTCTTTATATGGTAATTCTGTTGTACGGTCAGATGGTAGCAACCAATGTGGCAACTGAAAAGAGTTCCCGTGCGATGGAAGTACTTATTACCAGCGCGAAGCCTACCAGTATGATGTTTGGCAAGGTGCTGGCATCCTGCCTTGCAGGTTTTATACAGCTCGCCGCTGTTTTCGGCTCAGCACTTGTATTCTATAATCTCAATAAAACTTATTGGGGCGGCAATGCGATTGTAGATTCCATTTTCAATATTCCGCCTGAGCTGTTTGTTTATTTGCTGGTGTTCTTCATCCTGGGCTTCCTAATCTACGCCTTTATGTTTGGCGCAGTAGGCTCTACTGCATCTAAACTGGAAGATATCAACACTTCCGTTATGCCGATTACCTTGCTGTTTGTTATTGCATTCTTGGTAGTAATGCTTTCTATGTCTTCAGGAAATGTTGACAATACCATAATGACAGTCTGCTCCTACATCCCGTTCACTTCGCCTATGGCTATGTTTACAAGAATCTGTATGAGCACGGTGCCGATGTATGAGATTTTGATTTCCATTGCCATTCTTATCGGCTCTACCGTAGGCATTGGATTCCTTGCGGCCAAGATCTACCGTGTTGGTGTTTTGATGTACGGTACCACTCCGAAGATCGGTGCGATTATCAAGGCAGTCTGGAAAGCATAAATCCAAGTTTTAAGAGGTTAGGTATGGCAATGTGGAATCCGTGGCGAGGCTGCCACAAACATAGCGAAGGCTGCAAATACTGCTATATACATAAGGGTGATGCCAAACGTGGCAAAAATACCAATGATGTTGCAAAGCTTGACAGTTTTGAGGCACCTATCGCAAAAAAGAAAAACGGTGAATATAAGATAAAATCCGGACAGACGGTATATCTCTGCTTCTCCTCGGATTTCCTGTTGCCTGATGCGGATGCGTGGCGTCCGCAATGCTGGCGAATGATGAAGGAACGGTCTGACCTGCACTTTATTTTCCTGACAAAACGTATCGAACGCTTTATGGAATGTATCCCTGATGATTGGGGTGATGGATATGACAATGTGACAGTTGGCTGTACTGTAGAGAATCAGAAACGGGCGGACGAAAGGCTGTCGCTTTTCAATGAACTGCCAATCAAACATAAGAATATCATTTGCCAACCTATGATTACGGCAATCAATCTGGAGTCTTATCTGAAGAAGGTTGAGCTTGTGGTTGTTGGCGGTGAGTCTGACAAAGATGCAAGACCTCTGAATTATGACTGGGTACTGGCAATCAGAGAGCAATGTATGAATGCCAATGTTTCTTTTGAATTCCGTCAGTGCGGAACACATTTTATCAAGGATGGAAAAGAATACACCCTTCAGGTACGTGTTCTTGGTGAGCAGGCCCGCAAGGCGGGAATTGATTTTAAACGAGTTTAGGAACAATCAGATCTGCAAAAAGAACAGCGACTGCTGCTATGGCCTTACTGCAGACGAGCATTATCTGTTGGTATGTGAGTACGGTGAAAACAGCTCTGACGCCGAAATTGTAGTATATAAGAAATGGAGATAAAAAGACTGGCGATCTGATCTCCTGACAAGTAGTATCAAAGTTTTCGTTGGGAGGTGCATTGCAATGTCTTGGGGAGATGTGCTGCGGACTTTAGATGCCAAGATGGAAGAACCGGAACTGTTTGGCTGGTTTCATATCATGTTTTTGCTCTTGTCGTTTATCGCCGCAACAATCTTATGTTTATTACATAAAAACGCATCGCAGGAGCGGGTTCGCAATATTGTGTTTTGGGTTGCTGTCGTGGTGATCCTGTTAGAGATATATAAGCAGATCAACTATAGTTTTTCGTATACGGATGGGAATATTGCATTTCAGTATCAGTGGTATGCGTTTCCTTGGCAGTTCTGTTCCATGCCTATGTATGTGGGATTCCTTGCAGGCATATTCCGAAAAGGCAGGATACACGATTCTCTTTGTGCATTTCTTGCCACCTATGCAATGTTTGCCGGGTTATGTGTGATGTTCTATCCGGAGTCTGTGTTTGTGGAAACCATAGGCATTAACATCCAGACGATGATCTGCCACGGCTCGATGATTACATTGGGAATCTATCTTTTGTATTCCGGATATGTAAAACTGGAGCATAAAACGATTTTGAAGGCGATACCGGTATTCATCATATCTGTTTTTACGGCAGTAATCCTTAATGAGATAGCTTTTCAATCGGGACTGTTGAATGACCATGAGTTTAATATGTTCTTCATCAGTCCGTATTGTGAACCGTCCCTGCCGGTATATTCGCTGGTCCAGAACGCTGTGGCATACCCATGGTGCTTGTTTATCTATGTAATTGCTTTTACCCTCGCTGCATACCTGATTTTATTGGTTGCTATGGAAATAAAGTATTTAGTGAAAAAGAAATCTGTGAGGGATGAAAAAATTGTGGTGGGATAGATACTATGGAAGAGAAAAAGGAAACGGAGATCAGTGTATGCTGGCTCAACGAAGAAGAAAAGATTATGTCTTTTCACTACGAAGAAGGCTACATACGAAAGGATTTCCATTCAAGAGAGGAATTTCGTGAGTTTATTATGTTCGCTGTGTCCTGTGGATATCGGGTACAGTGAACAGAGATGTAAAGGATGTGAGAATTATGTACCGATTACTGATTGTAGAAGACGACAAAGGAATAGCAGAGGCGATTAAGACGCAGGCTGAAATGTGGGAACTGCGGGTGCATTGCATAGAGAATTTCCGTAATGTTATGTCGGAGTTTTCAGAGTTCGACCCACATATTATCCTGTTGGATATTGCTTTGCCGTTTTTTAATGGATACCATTGGTGCAGCGAAATTCGCAAGGTGTCTAAGGTGCCGATCATTTTCATTTCCTCTGCATCTGATAATATGAATATGGTTATGGCTATGAATATGGGAGCCGACGACTTTATCGCAAAGCCCTTCGACCAGAGCGTGCTGATGGCGAAGCTGCAGGCGATGCTCCGCAGAACCTATGATTTTGCCGCAGCCGTTCCGGTGCTGGAACACCGTGGCGCACTGCTCAATACAGGTGATAACACCTTGACCTATAAGGACGAAAAGATTTCGCTTTCCAAGAATGAATTTCGTATTCTTCTTATTCTTATGGAGAACAAAGGAAAAGTCGTCAGCCGTGAGAAGCTGATGGAGCAGTTGTGGGAGACCGACAGCTTTGTAGATGAAAATACCCTGTCCGTAAATGTTGGACGTCTTAGAAAGCGTCTGGACAGCGCAGGACTTGAGGATTTCATCACCACCAAGTTCGGTGTCGGCTACCTGATTGAGAATTGAGGTGGTCGGTATGAAACTGTTCTTACAGTATCTCAAACAACGCTGCCGATTACTTATTGTCGGTGCTGTATTCTGTGTTATTTTCGCTTTGAGCTTCTTGCTTTATCATTTGCCAATGGGAGCGGTGATATACCCCACAATGCTTTGTGGTGCTGTTGGCATCAGCATTATGGTATTTGATTTTGTCCGTGTGAAACGAGAGCATGAGATGTTACAGAGGATCCGCACTATTACAGATGCGATTGCCGGAACATTCCCGAAGATTGACGGAATCAAGGACGAGGACTATCAGCAGATAATCCAGCTTATAAGTGAAGAACACGGTGCCCATCGCAACGAAACTAACCGTAAGTATTCGGATATGATTGACTACTATACGGTCTGGGTACATCAGATCAAAACGCCGATTGCATCTATGCGGCTGCATCTGCAGAACGAAGACTCAGCTCTGGCCCGTAAGCTCTCCTCCGACCTTCACCGCATCGAGCAGTATGTAGAAATGGTGCTGACCTTCCTCAGACTGAACTCAGAGAGTACCGATTATGTAATCAAAGAATATGACCTGGATAAGATCGTTAAGCAAGCCGTCAGAAAGTTTTCATCTGATTTTATCGGGCGCAAGCTGAGCCTGGTGTATGAGCCGGTAAATACCACGGTAATTACCGATGAAAAGTGGCTGTCCTTTGTGATTGAACAGGTATTGTCCAATGCACTGAAATATACTCCTGCAGGCAGTATCACCATCACACTGGAGAATGAAAAGACCTTGCGTATCCGTGATACCGGTATTGGCATCGCTCCGGAGGATCTGCCTCGTATCTTTGAAAACGGTTATACCGGCTATAACGGTCGTACCGATAAGAAAGCAAGCGGCATAGGGTTGTATCTTTGTAAAAGGATCTGCAACAATCTGGGGCATACCATTACTGCCCGTTCAATCGTGGATGTCGGAACGATTATTGAGATTGACCTTGCACAAACGGAACTGGAAGTGGAATAAAGACTGCAGGCAATTTGGGTTTACAAAAGAAATTAGAGTAACAGAAAATTTGGTGTTGTGGGGGTGTTTAGAATTAAGACATTTTTTGAAAAGATTAGAAAAGCCAAGAAAAATGTGTCACTTAATAGACAGATAGCTATTACATCAGGGATAATTCTGTTGGGTTTTTCCCTTGGTGTGCTGCAGAAATGGATAGATGGTACAGGTGTAAGTAGTCTTCCTTTGATATTACAACAACTGGATATTGGAAACTATTTTGGACGATTGGCAATATGGATTTTGCTTGCAACAATTATTTCTGTGTATTCCGAATCTCCGCTGAGAGCTGCTATTAACACATTCTTTTTCTTTATAAGCATGTTGGCAGGATACTATCTCTATTGCAAATATATTTTGGGGTTCTTACCGAGAACCTATATGATGATGTGGATTGTAATTGCTTTTGTTTCATTCTTTATGGCATATATCTGTTGGTATGCCAAAGGAGAAGGTATCATTGCAATAGTTATATCAAGTATTATTATGGGTGTTTTGCTTGCACAGGCATTTAATCTCAATATTACCCAAGGCTTTTATATGTATCATTTTTTGGAAGTGGTTACATGGATAATCGGTGTAATACTTTTGCGAAGAAAACCAAAAGAATACGCTGTCACAATTGGATTATCTGTTTTGATTGCATTTGTTTATCAGCTTACTTTACCGCATTGGGGATAATGATAAATTTCAGATTTGAAAATTGACTATGGAAAATTTACTTCTTACAAAACTGTTAGATTTGAGGGGGCATTTGTAAGCCGAATCGATGGCGATGCAGGTGCCCCTTTCGGTATAATGATAACAGAAATCACAAAGGAGGATTTTTGTTATGAGTATTTTGAATGTAAGCGGGATACAAAAAATATATACGACCCGCTTTGGTGGAAACAAGGTAGAGGCGCTGAAAAGCGTTTCCTTCGGCGTAGAACAGGGCGAATATGTCGCTATCATGGGTGAATCCGGTTCCGGTAAGACGACCTTGCTGAACATCCTGGCAGCCCTTGATAAGCCTACGTCCGGCTCGGTGGTTCTCGACGGAAAAGACCTCTCCAAGATCAAGGAGTCGCAGGTGGCAGCCTTCCGCCGCGATAACCTGGGCTTCGTATTTCAGGAGTTCAATCTTCTGGATACCTTTACATTGGAAGATAATATCTATCTGCCGTTGGTGCTTGCCGGCAAGAGTCATAAGGAGATGCAGGAGCGTCTGAAACCCATCGCGGCCCAGCTTGGTATCACGGAGCTTTTGAAGAAGTACCCTTACGAGGTTTCCGGCGGTCAAAAACAGCGTGCTGCGGTTGCCAGAGCGCTCATTACCAACCCGAAGCTGATTCTGGCAGACGAACCGACCGGTGCCCTTGACTCCAAGGCGACCGATGAACTGCTACGACTTTTTGCCAGCATCAATAAGACCGGGCAGACAATTCTGATGGTAACGCACTCGGTAAAGGCTGCAAGCCACGCCAGCCGTGTGCTGTTCATCAAGGACGGTGAGGTGTTCCATCAGATCTATCGCGGTAACAATACCAACGAGCAGTTGTATCAGCTTATTTCCGATACACTCACTATGCTGGCGACGGGTGGTGAGAGAAAATGAAAGCAGGATTATACCCTAAATTAGCGTGGGACGGTATCCGTAAGAACAAGCGATTTTATCTACCGTACATTCTAACCTGTATTGGAATGGTGATGATGTTTTATATCATTCACTATCTTGCAGCAATGCCGACATTAAAAGATATGCCCGGCGGACGAACAATGGAAATGGTCCTTGGCTTCGGTTTCTGGATCGTAGCCTTGTTTGCGGTGATTTTTCTGTTCTACAGCAATTCCTTCCTGATGCGCAGAAGACAGAAGGAATTTGGATTATACAATATGCTTGGAATGGGAAAAGGTCATCTGAGCATTGTCCTCTTTTGGGAGAATTTAGTTCTGTTTGTTATCTCAATGGCAGGCGGTCTTTTGAGTGGAATTCTGCTCTCCAAGATGGCAGAACTGTGTCTTACAACGGTTCTAAACGGCGAGCCCGATTATGCACTTTACATCAACTGGGATGCTTTTGTTGATACATGGATGATCTTTATTCCTGTTTTTGCTCTGATTTTCATTAAAAGCTTAATCAACATCAGAAGATCAAGTGCTGTTGCACTCTTGAAAAGCGAAAATGTCGGAGAGAAACCACCCAGAGCAAACTACTTGTTCGGAATTGCCGGCATTGTAATTTTGGTAGTTGCATATTACATTGCCGTCACTATTGAGAATCCCCTAATTGCGATGGCATGGTTCTTCGTAGCGGTGTGTTTAGTTATCGTCGGTACCTATCTGCTGTTCATTTCCGGCTCGGTTATGCTGTGTAAGCTCCTGCAGAAAAACAAGCGGTACTACTACCAAAAGAATCATTTTGTTTCCGTGTCTTCTATGACCTACAGAATGAAACGCAATGGTGCAGGGCTTGCATCCATATGTATTCTCAGTACGATGGTGCTGGTTATGATGATGGGTGCCGGTAGTCTGTATTTCGGCAAGGAAGACAGCCTGAATACCCGATATCCAAACGACATCAATGCGTCAATTGATTTTCTTACTGAAGGTAATGAACATTTATATTCCTCAGAGAAAGAAGTTGCTTTTCTGTCAAGAGTAGACGAAGTGCTTGAGGAATATGGTGTTGAACCGAAAAATGCTCAACAGGTTCTTAGCACCACGGTTACCGGTATGCTGAAAGACGGTGAACTGATCCTCGACCCGAATACGGTGAATGCTGCTGACACACAGACGATGGATTACGTGACACAGATCATTTTGATTCCTCTAAGCTCATATAACAGAAGTTTCAATGCACAGGAGACCTTGGGCGAGAATGAAGTAATTATTCAGTGTGTGCGCAGAACTTATGAAGATAACACGATCACCCTGAACGATGGAACCGTTTGGTCGGTCAAAGAGCAGATTGAGGATGTAATAAGCAGCGGAGATGCAGCAATGTCGATGATTCCCTCTGTATTTATTATCACGGATGATATTGAGTCAGCATTTAAAACATTCAATGCAGAGCTTGGTGAAATATCAGAAGAGTATATGTGCCGCTTGGAATTAAGCTATGCATTCGATGCTGATATATCCAACAATGAAAAAATTGAATTAGGTGCAGCGATTGAGGAAGCCGTAAGAGATATGCAGATTTCCGTGGATGACGACTTTTACTCATACAGTGTAGAGTGCAAAGAAAAGGAACGGGCAGATTACTATGGCTTATTCGGTGGAATCTTCTTCCTTGGTATATTCCTCTCCATCATCTTCCTTGCCGCCACTGTCCTTATCATCTATTACAAGCAGGTAACGGAGGGTTATGAAGATGAAGCACGCTTTGGCATTATGCGCAAAGTCGGCATGACAACGAGGGACATTCGTAAGAGCATCAATTCACAGATGCTAACGGTATTTTTCCTACCGCTGATTACCGCAGCTCTCCACGTGGGATTTGCGTTCCCAATGGTTCAGAAACTCCTTGTGATGTTCAATCTGCGTAACACAATGCTTTCCATTCTTGTTACCGGTATTGCAATCGTTGTCTTTGGTATCTTCTACGCCATTGTGTACCGCATCACATCTAATGCCTATTACGCCATCGTAAGCGGCAGAAAGGACAATCGTTGATGAAACGATTGTTTATTACAATCCTTTGCATTGTTATGGTATTGACTTTCGCCGGATGCAGTGGGAATTGGAAAGATAACGCTGTTGGCAGTTGGGACAAACTTACGAACTCTCTAAGTAAATCGCAAATCACCAAAGATGACGAATTGATTGGCGAAAGAACCTTGTCTGGGGATGATTATTACACCGGCTCCTATACAGCAGAGTGCAATAACGTAAGCAGCAGAGATGTTGTTTTCGGCGGTGCATCTGTATATGAGAAAAAGCTGAAGGTTACAGCAAAGGTTGAGACAACATCGGGCAAGGCGACCTTTCGCATCCGGTTAGGCTCAGAAGTAGAGGAACATACCGCCGATGAAGAAGGAAACCTGGAGTTGGACTTAGAACTTGAAAGCGGTAATATTTACATTATGATTGACTATTCCGAATTCACCGGAAGCGTGGCAATGACCTGCGAGTATAGTGATGAAAAGTCTTTGGAAATATAAAACGAGGTAACGAAATGAAAAAGATATTTACACCTATTCTCACAGCATTGATTATGATTGTCGTATTCATTGCTATGGGAATCGGGAAATTGAGAAGGAAAAAGGGTAATAGAACCGAATCATAAAAAAACCGACAAGGTGGTGCTTTTACGGCATCGCCTTGTCGTGCTGTAATATAACGGATATGTCACAATTATTGAATAAAATAGTCTTTAATGATATAATTAGAATCTCGAATTGGAGGATGTGAGGATATGACGAAGATACTTTTGGTTGAGGACGATAAAGCTATCGTTACCAACCTCACAGAGTTTTTGAATAACGAAGGATACGCGGTCAGGAGCGTATCGGGGCAGAGTTCTGCTATGAAACATCTTGCACAGGATAAGGTAGATCTTGTCTTGCTCGATGTATCTTTGGCAGAAGGTAACGGCTTTGCAACCTGCAAGGCAATTAAAGCCGAATATGATATCCCTGTTATCTTCCTTACCGCATCCGGTGACGAGTACAGCACCGTTACAGGATTTGACCTTGGTGCTGACGATTATATACCAAAGCCTTTCCGTCCGAGAGAACTTGCATCTCGTATTAAGAACGTCCTCAGACTGACCGGCAATACCGGAAAAACAGTAAAACTTGGCGATGTTGTTGTAGACACTGAAAAAGGTGTTGCCATGAAGAATAACAAGGATCTGTTCCTCTCTGCCTTGGAATATCGTCTGCTTTTGGTGTTCATCAATAATCGTGGTATTGTGCTG
>ULTC01025142.1_pt1 | contig 19983 bp, 20 predicted proteins | sample 1957091 | NCBI WGS metagenome assembly ULTC01 (sample SAMEA4835720, study PRJEB28245) | human gut metagenome | biome: gut microbiome; material: fecal sample | place: Denmark | collected 2008 | reverse complement strand
AAAAATAAAAATAAATGAAACATATAAAAATAATAATTATTTATTTGATATAGAGTATAAAAATAAAAATATAACTTTCTCTTATGATAATAAATTTTATAAAGCTAAAAAAGTAATAAAAGATATTTTAGTATATGAAAAAGATGATTTAGTATGTATTTATCCAATTCTAAAAAATAATAAATTTTATAACATTATTTGTTCTAAAGATAATAATATATATCATTATAATTATTTTAAAGATGAGTTAACTGATTTTACAGCATATTTACAAGAAAAAGGATATTTTAATTCTTCTTGGATCAATAACGATGTAAAAAAGAATATGGGTAATGTTATTTCATATTATGAAAATATAAATAAAGATACATATATATATGTATGGAAATATAATGGCTTTTATACATTTAATAATAAAAAACAACAGATGTTAGATATATTTAAAAATGATACTTATGTTAATAATTTAGGAGTAAAAGTAGGCAAGTATTATGTTTTACCTAATTATGATGAAAAGTATAAATTTAGCAAGTTTTATATAATTAATATGACAAGCAATAGAATAAAAACATTGAAACTTGATAAAAAAATAACAAATGATTATTATAACAATGGAGTAATAGATAATAAATTATATTTATTTGATGTTGATAATTTAATTCAATATAAATTAAATCCTAAAAAAAATAAAATAGAAAAAATAAGTAATACAGAAGCTTTATTTTATGATAATGATAAATTTATTAAAAGAAACTTATATGATTTTAAAGAAAATAAACTTATTTTTAATGAAAAACAAGAAGATGTTTCATTTGATTATAAAAAGTTATTTGTTAATGATAATCATTATTATTATTTAGATAAAAACAATAATATGATTTATTATAATAAGTTTTTTGATAATAAAATGATTTTATTTAATATAAAAGATATAAGTAATATAAAGTTAGTAAATAATTATTTATATTTTATTAGTGAAGATACATTATATAGTTTTAATATAGATGAAGGAATTAAAATGCTTATAAAATATAGTGAATTTTATTATAATCCTACAAACAGATATGAAATTTATACAAAATAATAAAAAAATTTAAAAATAGGGTAAATTAAGTGTTTCGACAAAATATGATAATTTTTATGGTGTTAATTTTAAAAATTGCTCTAAGATGAATTTTAATAATTCGTCTTTTTTTGTGGTGAAAAAGTGAAAATTAGCCATTTGCAAAGTATTTTTTAGTGTGTTAGTCTAGTAAACAAAATTAATTTGAAAGGAGAAATAATATGAAAAAATTAATTTTTAAAATAATAATATTTTTAATAAGTTTGTTTAGTATAAATATAAATGTACTTGCAAATGATGGAAAAATTTATATGGATGGATATACTTTAAGTGGGGTAGATGTATTTGCTAAAGATGTAACTTATAATAGTCTTGATTATAATGGATGGATTATAAAATCTACTGCTAATAACTATATTTATTATTGCATAGATCCTGCAACACATATGCCTTTTTTAAATGAAAGTAAAGTTAATAGTTATAATAAAATAGTAAGTGAAAAAGATATTATAAGTAAACTAAAAATTGATGAAAACACATTAACAAGAATAAAATTACTTGCTTATTATGGATATGGTTATAAAGATGAAAAATATAATCATACATCAAAAAAATGGTATGGAATAACACAAGTATTAATATGGCGAACAATAAGACCTGATGTTACTTGGACGTTTAAAACAGGTAGGTATGGAGGAATAAAAGCAAGTTTACATTTTAATGAAGTTAGTGAACTTTTAACTCTTGTTTATAATCATTCTATATTACCAAGTTTTGATAGTGAAGAATTAAATCTTTTCGTGGGAGATAAAATAACTTTAGAAGATACAAATAATGTTTTATATAAGTTTAATATTAAACCAACTAATAATATTAAAGTTATTAAAAAGGATAATAAATTAGAATTAACAGCGCTTGAGAAAACGAAAGAAAAACTTATCTTGGAAAAACAAGAAGTAAGTAATGATTTTTATCTTCTTAAAAGCAATAACATTCAAGATGTTATAACAAGAGGAAATGTTAATAATTATAAAACATCTTATGTTAATGTGAATATTTATGATGGAGAGTTAATTTTAAAAAAAATTGATAAGGATGAAAAAACATTTAATGATAAATTAATAGGGAACATTATATCTTTATATGATAATAATGATAATTTAATAAAAGATATAGAAATAACTAAAGAAGAAGAAATAATTACATTAGAAAATGGAAGTTATTATTTAAAAGAAAAAACTCCTACAAGAGGATATGAATTAAATGAAAAAAAGTATTATTTTGAAATATCAAAAGAAAATAATAAACCTATTATTACTATAGAGAATAATAAAATAAAAGGTAATCTTATTATAAATAAGTTATATGGTGGAAGTGGTTATGATTATGTAAGTGAAGAAGGTGCTTGTTTTGATATCTATGATAATAATGATAATTTAATATCTTTATTAAAAACTAATAAAAATGGTAAGACAAGTAAAACTTTAGAATATGGCAAATATAAAATAAAACAAACTAAAGGAAAAGAAAATTATATATTTACTAATGATTTTGAAGTTATTATCGAAGAAAGTAAAGATTATATTTATAATTTAAAAAATATTAAAAAGCCAACTTTAATAATTAATAAAATAGATAAAGATACTAAAACAAATTTAAGTAATGCTGTTATTATGATTTATGATAATAATGATAATCTATTATATGAAGAAACAACTAATAATAAAGGTATTATAAAAATAGAAAATATGGAACTTGGAAAGTATTATTTTGTAGAAAAAGAAAGTCCTAAGTATTATAAATTAGATAATACAAAACATTATTTTGAAATAAAAGAAAATGGTAAAATATATGATTTTAATTTAGAAAATGAAAGAATATTAGGTAATCTTGAAATAATAAAAAAATCTAATAATTTAAATCTTTTAAAAGATGCTACATTTGGAATATATGATAACAATGATAATTTAATTTATAAAGAAACAACTAATAACGAAGGAATTATAAAAATAGAGAATATAAAAGCAGGAAGTTATTATTTAAAAGAGTTAAAAGCTCCTTACGGTTATATAAAAAATGATGAAATAATAGAGTTTGAGATATTAAATAATGAACTTTTAACTTTTGAAGTTATAAATAATAAAATAGAAATGCCTAATACAAGTAAATCTATAAATATAAATTATTTAAGTGGAATAATTATAATATTAATAAATATAAGTATTGGTTTATATGAAAAAAAGTATAAAGATAATTAAATTAGTATTAATAATTATGTTAAGTATAGTAAGTAGTATAGCAATATATAATTATTTTAAATATAATTATAATAAAAATTATATAATAACAACAAAAATAGAAAATAATTATAAAAGACCACCAATAATAAAAGAGAAAGATTTATTAATGAAAAATAATAATTATATAGGATATATAAAAATAGATAGATATAATATAAATAAATTTATTATGTTAGGCACAAGTGATGATATTTTAAATAAAAATGTTGTAGGGTTATATAAAGATTTAAAAGATCTTGATAGTAAAACAGGTATAACTTTACTAGCAGGTCATAATAATATTTATGTTTTTAAAAATTTAAATAAACTTAAAATAGGTGATAAGGTAATTATTGGAAGTAAATTTTATACTTATAAGTATAAAGTTGTTTCTAAAAAAATAATTAAAAAAGATGATTATTCTATATTTGAAGGAGGTGATGAAAGAGTTATTATTCTTCTTACTTGTGTAAGTGATGATTTAAGATTAGTTGTTACTTGCAAATAAAAAATGCAAATTTAATTTTGCATTTTTTAAAGTTTTAAGCACATTCTTTAACATAATATATTAAAAGATTTTCATTAATAATTTTTAATCCGCATCCACATGCATTTTTATCACACATATCAAAAGTTATATCCCATGGAGAAATACTTTCATTAACAGTTTTAACTTCACCATTTTCACATGTATATTGATAATTCCATGATTTATAAGCTTCAGTTCTTAAATCATCTAAAGAATATCCTGCTTTTTTAAATCCTTCTTCTGTTGTTAAGATTTTATCATTTTTAATATCAAAATAATAGTTTTTATGTAGTGTACTACCTGTACCACAACCTATATTTAAAGTAGATTCAACATATAAGAAAATAATATTATTTCTAACGACATATTTATATGAAGAATTAATAAAAGCCATATTAGTTTCATCTTTAGATGAAATTTCATATTCTTTTTTATAATCTGTTTGAATTAAATTATTAAGTTTTTTAGCATTAGCAGTATCAATATTAATCTTAGGTAATTTAATATCAATATTACCTTTTCTGGGGTCAAGATTACAAGTCCCTACATATTTAGGTTCTTTTTTTACATTTACTAAATCAACAACATAATTAGTATTTTCCTTAATTTCTGATTTTGGATCATCACATTTGTTATCTTTAAAGTATTCTTTATAAATGATGTAACTTCCAAGTAAGAATGAAATTACAACAAATATAATTAAAAATGTAACAAGTATTTTATTTTTTTTCATATATTTCCTCCTTTTTATACTTTAATTATATTACAAAATATTATTTATAACAAGTTAAATAAATATTTATTGGAAATTTTACATATTTTATGTTATTATAGTTATGTAGAAAAGAGGAATTTATATGAAAATATTATCAGTTAATGCAGGTAGTTCATCACTTAAATTTAGATTATATGAAATGCCTGAAGAAAATTTATTAATTTCTGGGGTATTTGAAAGAATAGGTATAGAAGGTAGTTTTTATACAATTAAATACAATGGAGAAAAGATTAAAAAAGAAGTAGAATTAAAAAATCACAAAGATGCTTTTAATTATTTAGTAAGTGAACTTTTAGAAAATAAAGTTGTTGCTAGTTTAGAAGAAATAAAAGGAATAGGTCATCGTGCAGTTCAAGGTGGAGCATTATATAATAAAGCAGTATTTGCAGATGAAGAAGTTATTAGCAATTTAGAAAAATATATTTCAATTGCGCCACTTCATAATCCTGCGACTATAACAGGTATAAAAGCTGCAAATGAAACACTTCCTAATGCAAAAGGAGTAGTAGTTTTTGATACAGCATTTCATCAAACAATGCCTGAAGAAAACTTTTTATATGCAGTTCCATATGAATGGTATACAAAATATGATGTAAGAAGATATGGTTTCCATGGAACAAGTCATAGATATGTTTCTATGCGAATGAATGAAATTCTTGGAAGAAATGATACTAAATTAATTACATGTCATATTGGAAATGGTGGAAGTATAAGTGCAGTATTAAATGGCAAATGTCTTAATACTTCAATGGGATTTACACCAAATGCAGGGCTTGTTATGGGATCACGTTCTGGAGATATTGATGCTTCGATTATTCCATATATGGAAAAAACATTAGGAAAAACATCAAGTGAAATTGATATTATTTTAAATAAAGAAAGTGGTCTTTTAGGAATAAGTGGTGTATCAAGTGATGCTAGAGATATTGAAGATGGTATAAAACAGGGAAATGAAAGATGTATTTTAGCTAATAAAATGTATGTAAGAAGAGTAATAGATTACATTGCTAAATATTATGTAGAACTTGGTGGATGTGATGCAATTATCTTTACAGCAGGTGTTGGTGAAAATGGTATTCAAACAAGAAAAGAAATAATCGAAGGATTAAAAGTTCTTGGAGTTACATTAAATGAAGAAAACAATAATACTCGTGGAGAAGAAATTAAAATAAGTGGTGATGATTCTAAAATTGATGTATGGGTAATTCCAACAGATGAAGAATTAATGATTGCTAAAGATACATACTTTTTAGTAAAATAGAATTTAGGTGTTATTAATGTATAAAAGTATTTATAAACAAATAAAAAAATATAATAATATTGTAATAGCAAGACATATTAAGGTTGACCCTGATGCTATGGCAAGTCAAACTGCTCTTAAAAAAACTATTGAACTTACTTTTCCAAATAAAAAAGTATATGAAATAGGGACAGGAACAGTTAGATTTAATTATATAGGACATATGGATAAAATACCTGAAGGTCTTGATGATTGTTTATTAATTTCAGTAGATACACCAGATTTAAAAAGACTTGATCTTGGAGATTTTAATAATTATACTTACAGTATTAAAATAGATCATCATCCATTTATTGAAAAATATTGTGATATTGAGCTTATTGATGAAGAAAAATCAAGCGCATCAGAAATGATTTATGATTTAATTAAAAATACACCTCTTAAAATGAATAAAGAAATTGCAGAAATAATATTTTTAGGTATTGCTTCAGATACAGAAAGATTTTTATTTAGTAATACAACAAGTGAAACTTTTTATTCAATCGGAGAACTTTTAAAAACATATAATTTTGATATAACAAAACTTTATGCAAAACTTTACAGAAGACCTCTTAATGAAATTAGATTAAAAGGTTATATGGCAATGAATATGAAAGTTACAGAAAATGGTGTTGGGTATATTAAAATTACTGATGAAATAATGAATAAGTATGATATTGATTCAGCATCAAGTGGGGGTGCAATTAATGAGTTTAATAATATTGATGAACTTCTTGTATGGCTAAGCGCAACTGAGGATACAAGAAATGGATGTATAAGAGTTTCCATTAGGTCACGAGGACCTGAAATTAATAAAATTGCTGAAAAATATAATGGTGGAGGGCATAAACTTGCAAGTGGAGCAAGACTTGTTTCATTTGAAGAAGTTGAATATTTAATAAAAGATTTAGATAAAGCATGTGAAAATTATATAAAGGAAAGTGAAGTATATGAAAATTAATACAACTGAACTTGTTGTAAGTGCTGTTAGAAGAAGTCAATATCCAGAAGACAAAAAAGCTGAATTTTTACTTGTAGGTAGAAGTAATGTTGGTAAATCAAGTTTTATTAATACTATAACAGGTAGAAAAAAGTTGGCTAGAACATCAAGTACTCCAGGAAAAACAAGAAATTTAAACTTTTATTTATTAAATGATTTATTTTATTTTGTTGATGTTCCAGGTTATGGTTATGCTTCAGTAAGTAAAAAAGAACAAAAAAAATTCGGATTAATGATTGAAGAATACTTAGAAAAACGCGAAAATTTAAAAAGAACTTTTTTACTGGTTGATTTAAGACATAAACCAAGTGAAGATGATATTTTAATGTATAACTTTTTAAAATATTATAATTTGCCTGTTACAATTATTGCTACAAAAGCAGATAAAATAGCAACTACTAAAAGAGAAAAACATAAAAAATTAATTATTGATACATTAAAATTAAAAGAAGAGGATAATATATTTTTGTTTTCAAGTGAAACAACTTTAGGTAAAGAACCTGTTTTAAAGTATCTTGATGAATTATTAAATTTAAATGAAAATAAAGAAGAAACTGAAACATTATAGTTTCTTTTTTCATACAATAAATTAGATATTTAAGGGTGATTATTTTGAAAGTTGATATAAAAAATGATAATTTTATTATTTATGTTAATAAATATTTAATAAATTATGATATGAAAAATAGAAAAGATATAGAAGAAAACATTAAAGACTTATTAATAAGGATAAGAAAAATTTATAAAATAAAGTTATCAGGTTATTATAAAATAAAAATATATCAAAATGACTTGTATGGATTAATATTTGAATGTATTAAAGAAGATGATTTAGACTTTTTTCCAGATTTTTGCGATTTAAAAATAAATATACTTTATGATAGTAAAATACTTTTAGAAAGTGATGACTTTTTTATTTTTAATAATAATAAAAAAACATATAAAAAAGGAAATAAGTTTTATATAAACATAAAAGATTTAAATGAATTAGAAATAATTAAATTAAGTGAATTTTGTAAAATAAAATATTGTTGACAAAAAGTATTTTTAAAATTATTATATTAATTAGGTGATTTTAATGGAATATGTATTTATACCACTTGATAAAATAAAAATAGTAGAAAAATTTATTGATGATTATCCTATTTATTTAGATTTAAAGTCATTTGTTAAAAATAAAGATGAAAAATTATATAAAAAATTACCTTTATATTTAGTATGTGAAGAAAAAATAATAAATAATAAAAGGATATTAACTGATTTATTAACTTCTAATGATTTATCGTTTTATTTATATGGTGAATATAAAGAAGGTTTACTTGTTGCAGAATGTTACACACATATTAAAAAAGAAGAATTAAGTGTAATCTATAATTATAAAGAATTAACTAATGAAGAATTAGAAACATTTAAAAAATTAATAAATAGTTTTAGTACAAAAAGTGAAGTAAAAGATATTAAAAATAATTTAAAAAGAATAAAAAAATAATCTAAGGATAAAGATTATTTTTTTTCTTTGCTATAAATAGTAAAATAAAATTAATTATTAAAGCAATTAGTAAAATACTTGATATTATTGGATAATATTTTAATATTTGTAAATGCTGATATTTTTTAAAAAATATTATACTTAAAATAGGAACAAGTATAGATAAAATATAAGTTGCTAAATTTATTACTCTAACATTTTTAAGATTTAAAGCTTTTTTTACACAAGTTTTAGCAAAATTCATAAGTGATGCCATATTTCCAAAGAAACTTATATAAATTAAGGCGGCTGCAATATTTTCTATTCTAGAAATAAATTCAAACGCTCTTATTTTTTTAAAGATATAGTATTCAGGAAAGGTAAATAAACTTGCCATATTAGATCCATATATTCCTATTATAAAAATTATAAATGCAATAATTATAATAACTACCAAAGTATAGCCTTTTATAATGGATTTATTGTATTTGCTTTTATCATTAACTTCATCTTTTTTTATACAAAGAATAGATATTAAAGGATAGACCATAAAAGTAGGAACTATTAATGCTGTACTAATAACAGAGGATTTTTTAACGTTAATAATTGGTAAAAAATTATCTATTTTTATTTTTGGTATTAAAAAGATAAAAATAAATATAAACAAAACACTTCCAAGCATAGTAAGAATTAAATTACTTCTTAAAATAACTTCATTTCCTTTTACAATAGCATAAGACATAACTGAAAAAAGGATTATTCCAACAACATAATAAGAAGTTCTTGTTAAAAGATGACTTATTGTAAAATTTATTATTTGCCAAGAAATACAAAAACCAATAAAGACGATGCCAATAAAATATAAAATATTTATAAATTTTCCAAACATTTTAAATTTTTCATCATTCACTTCTAAAATATTTTTATCGGTAGTGAATTTTGTTATATATAAAATCATAAATAAAGGTATAAGACCAATTATACTTCCTATTATAACGGATATAATAGCGGTGTTTTTCCCATAATTAATAATTGTTGCTGTTCCAAAAGCAGGGAATAGTGCTAAACAAATAGACATTACTAAAAAGGTTAATTCTGTTGTACCAATTTTTTCTTTATTATTCATGGCTTCCTCCTGAGAAACTTTTATATATATTTCCATACTTATATAAGTAAACATTAGTATTTATATTTATTTTTGCTATTTCATATATATTTTTATCTTTAAACTTTTTATAAGATTTATGATATTTTTTATATATTATATTTTTAAGCCCTAGAACATCGGTGTTATTTTCTATATTAAAATTTATAAGATCATTTATATAACTATTAATTTTTTTCTTTGTTATATTCTCTATATCTTTTAAAAAATTTTTATCTAATAAATTTTTTTTATCATTTATATTTAAAACTCCTTCTTCAACATTAATATTAATGTTTACTATTACTTCATCATTATCTAGTTTTAAATCTAAACTACATTTAGGTTTAATTAAACTAACGCTTACATCTTTATTGTTATATATAATATCAATGGATACATTATCAAAGTTGTTGTTTATTAAGTTATAAGAAATAGCACTTTCTTTATCTAAATCTTTTATATATTTTCCTTTTTCAAAAATAGCAATATTAGAAAGAATAGTATCTTTGTAATTATCATTTTCATCTTTTTCATTTTCAATAGTAGTTAAAATTTGACTAATACCTCTTTCTAAGTAATCATTTATTAATTCTTCATAGTTTTTTTCAATAACAAGACCATTTCTTTCTTTACTATTTCTAATTGTAGTTACAATATCTTTAACAGGGAATTCTTCTTTGGTTTCTTCATTAGGATTTATTATTTCATAAGCCTTATTTTTAGTACTTACTAAAATTAAGGCATCATTTCTAGCATCAGATGTTCTAATAAAGTAATCAAGTGAGTTATTAATTCCATGAGTAATTTCTCCTTTTCCTATTATTATTAATTCAAGATGTCCTAAATATAAGTAATTTGGATATTTTAAACTAATATTTCTTAATGCTTCAGAAATAGTTTTCCCTTTTCCTAAATAAATTAAAGCACTTGAAGTATCTTCTTTTTCTTGTTTTTTTAGTTCCATTATTTGAGCACTTATAATATATTCATTATTTTCATAATCAATACCTAAAGCACTTGCAATAGCTAAATCATTAAGTTCTTTATAAGAACAACCACTTATTAAAATAGTTAAAACTAAAATTAAAATAATTTTTATTTTTTTCATAGATTTTTACTCCTTGTAATATTTTTATCAGTAAGAAGAGGATTTCTTTTTTTTATTTCTTTTATATTTTGTTTAAGTAAAGTATCTTTTATTCCTTGAAAATTAAATGGAGCAAATGGATAAAGGTAAGGTTTTCCAAATGATTTTAAACTAGATAAATATATAACAAATAAAAATATACAAAAATATAAACCTGGTAAACCTAAAATAGTTGCAAATAACATAAAAATAATACGCCAAAATCTAATTGCATTAACCATTGAAATATGGGAAAACATTAAGCTACACATAGCACTTGTTGCTACGACTATTACCATAATAGGAGATACAATTCCTGCTGAAACAGCGGCATCTCCAAGAACAATTGCTCCAAGAATTGAAATAGCACTTCCTCCTAAACTTGGCATTCTAATATCACTTTCTCTTAATATTTCGAAAATTAAAATCATTAAAAGTGCTTCTATTATCGAAGGAAAAGGAACACCTTGTCTTTGGGCAGCAAAATTAATTATTAATGTAAGTGGTATTGTTTCGTGATTATAAGTTGTTATAGCTATAAAAAAGGCTGGTAATAAAATGGCTATAAAAAAAGCAATTATTCTTATAATTCTTGTAAATGTAACATTTTTACTTCTTTGATAATAATCTTCAGGAGCACTAAATAAATCACTAAAAAAAGTAGGAATTATTACCATATAAGGTGAATTATCTACAGCAATTAAAACTTTTCCTTCAAGAAGTGACATTGTAGCTAAATCTGGTCTTTCTGTTTCTGTAATTAATGGAAAAACAATATTTTTACTACTTAGTATTTCTGTTATATAACTAGCATCAATTATACCATCTATTTCAATTTCACTTAATTTTTTTCTAACTTCATTTAAAAGTTCTTCTAAAACAATATTATCCATATATAAAATACCAACTTTAGTATTAGTTAAATTACCTATAGAAAGTTCTTCTAAAATTAAATCTTTAGACTTAATTCTTTTTCTAATTAAACCAATATTAACATTATAATTTTCTGTAAAAGAATCTTTTGGTCCTGATATTGTTTGTTCTGTTTTTGGAGTATCTATACTTCTTGATAAATCTTTTTTTGTTTCTACTGCAATAAAATTATCTTCATTATTAAATAATATACAAGTAAAACCATTTTCTATTAAATCATATAGTTTATCAAAAGTATCTTCTTCTTTTATATTACTTCCTGGTATAAAACTTTTAAAATAAGTTAAAATATTTTTATATTTAAGTTTCTTTTTTGTTTTTATTAAGTCATTTAAACTTTTTAAAATATAATTATTAATCGCATCATCACTAGATAAAGTACTTAAATAAACAAGTGATATATTTAAATTGTTTATTTTTAAATATTTAAATGTTAAGTCTTTAGAATACTTATATTCATATTTTATTTTATTAATATTTTCTTCTAAAACTTTATATATTTTTTCCATAATAATCACTTCCTTTTAACCTAATTTTATTATGTTAAAATTAACTTATTTTATGTAAATAAATTGAATAAATAGGGAATATGTGCTATACTTAGAAAGTAATAATTAGAAAGGAAGAAGTTTTATGAATAAAAAAGTTAAATATATAATTTTAGGTGTATTATTACTTTTGATAGCGAGTTTAGTTGTTTACTTTGTTTTTATAAAGAAAGATAATAATACCGATAATATAAAGTTTAGTAAAGAATATACTAGTGTTAGTAAAGACAATGTTTTTGTTTATAGATCTAAAGATGAAATAATAAATATTTTAGAACACGGAACAGGAATAGTATATTTGGGTTATCCTGAATGTCCTTGGTGTATGGCATATGTTCCTTTATTAAATGAAATTGCAAAAAATGAAGGAATAGAAAAAATATATTATTACAATATAAGAGAAGATAGGAAAAACAATACAGAATTTTACCAAAAAGTAGTTAGTATTTTAAATGATTATTTAAATTATGATGAAGAAGGTAAGAAAAGAATATTTGTTCCAAATGTAACTTTTGTAAAAGAAGGAAAAATAATTTTTAATGATAATGAAACATCATTAATTAGTGAAGGAACACCAAGTGAATATTGGACAGAAGAAAAGAAAACTTTATTTAATGAAAAATTTAGAAAAAATATAAATGAATTACTAGATGATGTATGTACTTCATGTAATGAATAATAAAGGAGGATTTTATGAATTATTGTTCAAATTGTGGAAAAAAAGTAAATGAAAATCAAGATGTATGTTTAAATTGTGGAGTTAACTTAAAAAAAGATAAAAAAATTGATAGTGTAAATGGTAAATCAAAGATAACTGCAGGAATACTTGGTATATTTTTAGGATGTTATGGAGTTCATAATTTTTATCTTGGATATAATGGTAAAGCAATAGCACAACTTTTAATAACATTACTTAGTTTATTTTTACTTTCTTGGGTTAGTGCTATTTGGGGATTAATCGAAGGAATACTTATATTAACTGGTAATATTAAAAAAGATGCATCTGGTAATGATTTAATAGATTAATTGTTATTATAATAAAAACGTAAAAGTTTAAAACTCTTACGTTTTTTATTATATTATCTTACTTAAATTAACTTTTATTGTATATTCTAATTTGTTTTTTCTTTTGTTTACATCTTAAAATATGTATGATAAAATTATAAATGTAAGTAGGTGAAATTATGAAAAAATTATTTGGAGTTATTTTTTCAACAATAATATTATTACTTGTTTTTTGGTTTATTTTAGGGTATTTTAATTTTCAAAATATAACAAATAAAAAAAATCCAATATATGTGGTTAAAAAAGAAACATATAAAACAAAACAAAATGGTAATAATATTGAAGTAACAAAATATGATAATATTATTTATAAAATTATTAAAGTAGATGAGGGTTTAAGAACAACATATAAATTAAAATTATGGTTTATGGAGGATTTATAAGATGGGTGTTGTAAGTAAAGATAATCCAGTTAAAATTGGATTAATTAATTTTATTAAGGGCTTTATTTTAGGAATAGCTAATGTTATTCCAGGTGTTTCTGGAGGAACAATGGCAGTATCTATGGGATTATATGAACTTATACTCTCATCAATTGGGAATTTTTTTAAAGATATAAAAGGTAATTTTATAAAACTTTTACCTATAATTCTTGGTATTTTAGTAGCAATTGTATCAACAAGTAAACTTGTTACATATGCTTTAACTAATTATAAAGCACAAACATTATGTTTATTTATTGGGCTTATATTTGGTGGAGTATCATTAATTATGAGAAAAATAAAAGGAAAAGGAAGTAAAACAAATTATTTGATATTTTTTGTTATTTTTTTCTTTGTTATTTCTTTAAATTTTTTAAAAACAGGTTTAATAGAAATATCATTTACTAATATGGGAATAATAGATTATTTACTTTTATTACTTATGGGATTTATAGCAAGTTCTGCAATGGTAATTCCTGGGATAAGTGGTTCATTTATTTTAATGGTTTTAGGTTATTATGATAAGATAATTTATACAATATCTACAATAACAGATTTTAGTAAATTAGGAAGTAATTTATTAATTCTTGTTCCTTTTGGAATAGGTGTAATAATAGGAATAGTATTTATGGCTAAGCTTATTACTAATTTAATAAAAAAATATGAAACAAAAACATATTTTGCTATTATGGGATTTGTTTTATCATCAGTTGTAGTATTACTTCTTCAGTTAACAGATTTTAAATTTACATTTATTAATGTAGCAACAAGTTTATTTGCTCTTTGTTGGGGATATATGTTAGCAAGAGCTATTGATAAAGAATAAGAATAATATTATGAAACAATATAAACTGAACACCTAAGGTGTTCAGTTATATTAAAATAAAAATAAAAGGATGGCGTTTATATGAATGAGTTATTACTTATAAATAAAGATAAAAATTATACAAGTAGAGATGTAGTAAATATAATTAGTAAGAAATTTAATACTAAAAAGGTAGGTCATTTTGGAACTCTTGATCCTTTAGCAACAGGTTTATTAGTCATAGGAATAGGTAAATATACTAAAATACAAAAATTGTTTCCTAAAGAGGATAAAACTTATGAAGTAGAAGTACTTGTAGGAACATCTACTACTACTTATGATATAACAGGTAAGATAGTATGTAATAAAGAGATTATTGTTAATAAATATTATTTAATTAATAGTTTATTATCTTTTGAAAAAACATATATGCAAGAAGTACCTATTTACAGTGCTGTTAAAGTAAATGGTAAAAGATTATATGAATATGCTAGAAATAATGAAGAAGTTGTTTTACCTAAAAAAGAAGTTACTATATATGATATATATGGTATTTATATGAAAAGTGAAAATAATTATAGTTATTTATGTTTTACTATAAAAGTAAGTAAAGGTTTTTATATAAGAAGTTTTATTAATGATTTAAGTAAAGTAACTAATATACCAATGTGTATGAGTAGTTTAAAAAGAATAAAAATAGATGATTTTGATATAAAAAAAAGTTATACAATTGAAGATATAAAAAATGATAATTATAAGTTTTGTGATATAAATAGTATTTTAAATTATAAAAAAGTAGAAGTAGATGATATTTTAGAAAAGAAAGTATTGAATGGTTGTATTATAGATAATATATATAATGAAGATATAATTTTATTTACAAAGAATAATAAATTACTCGTAGCATATAAAGTTTACGAAAAAGATAGTAAAAAAATGAAGCCTTTGTTCCTATTTTAATAGACAAAGTCTTTTTTTTGTTGTAAGATATAAGTAGATAATTAAGAGGGATGATATATGGAAGAAAATAAGAAAATAAAAAATATAAAATTAACTTTATATATTACATTAATATTATGTTTAATGGTAGGAGTAAGTTATGCTACTTATAATCTTGTTTTAAAAGGAAATAAACAACATCAAGTTAATATAGGATCACTTACTTTAACTTATGAAGAAACTAATAATATTAATGTAACGGGAGATACTATAAAAACAGATGAAGAAGGTATTGCAAGTGGTAATGTATTTAATTTTAAAGTAAGTGTAAATAATACAACTAATAAAGAAATTAATTATATAGTATATTTAACTATGGATGTTGAGTATTTAAATAATATAGATAAAGGTAAAGTATATTTAAATAATAAAACAAAAAATATAGTTTATGGACCATCTTTTATAACAGATTTAGCTAAATATAAATATGAAAATAGTTATGTATTATGTACTAATACATTTACAAATGCTACAGAAACACATGAATATAGTTTAACATCATGGATAAGTGCTAAAACAAATATATTTGAATCAGGAACAACACATCAAACTATTATAGGAGGTACTGTTAAGTTTAAAGTAAGTGTTGAAACAGTAGAAATAACTAATTTAGATACAAGTGGAGCAAATAAACCAGTTTTAGCATCAAATATGATTCCAGTATATTATGATGAAGCAAATAGTGTATGGAAAAAAGCAGATAAGAATAATTCACAAAAAGATTATAGATGGTATAGTTATAGTTCAACAGGAGAATACAAGGGAATGTGGGCTAATGCTGTAACAGTAAAAGAAGCAAATAGACAAACTTATTTAAATGCAACACCAGGTACAACAATTAGTATGGATGATATAACAACAATGTGGGTATGGATACCAAGGGTTAATGCAGTAACACCAAGTAATTATAATGGAGGAACACAATCAAAACCTAATGCGATAGATGTAACATTTGTAAAACAAAATGAAACAGCAATAGATGCATTTACCTTTGGAAATAAAGAACTAAGTGGATTTTGGTATGGCAAGTTTGAAATTGGAGGATCACTTGCAAGTTCATGTACTAATGAAACATGTAATGTAAGTAATATAGTAGTAAAACCAAATGTATCATCATTAAGAAGTCAAAAAGTAAGTAGTTTCTTTTATGCATCAAGAAGTATGGAACAAGCAGGAAATAGTTTTGGCTTTGTGAACTCTGAAGTAGATACCCATATGAGTAAAAATAATGAATGGGGAGCAGTAGCATATTTAACTCAAAGTATATATGGAAGATGTACAAGTAGTACAACATGTACTGAAGTAGGGATAAATAATAATAGTAGTTATATAACAGGATATGGAGCACCAGCAGGAAGTTCTAGTTCTGTAACAAATGGAACATATAATACAGCACTTGGAAAAGATGCCTCAACAACAGGGACAATATATGGAATATATGATATGAGTGGGGGAGCATATGAATATGTCATGGGAGTATATAATAATGCAAAAAGTAGTTCAGGATTTAATAGTTTACCAGATGAGAAATATTATAATAATTATACAGGATCATCTTATACAGGACATGCGTTAACTGAAACAAAAAGATGGTATGGTGATAACGATGGCTTCGTTAGCGCGAGTTACCCATGGTTCGCACGAGGTGGCTACTATGGCGCTGGTGGGGTCACAGGAGTGTTTTACTTCAGCAGCCACGATGGTAATTATATCAACAGCCACTCTTCGCACCTTGTAATTTCCAACGAATAGCCCTACAGGGGTATTTATCGGAAGGGGACTAAAGAACCCAAAATGAAAGTCAAGTAAATTAATTAAAAAATGATAGAAAGTGATACTTCAAAAACAGATGTGATTAATGTACGAAAGTTTTTGAAGTTTTTTAATAAAATAAATATCTTTATTTTATTTGTATTTTATTGTATAATTTAAATGGAAATTGAGGTTATGTTATGTTAATTACAAATGAATTTGATGATTATGAAATTATATCTATGAGTGATGGAGAAAAGCTTGAAAGATGGGGTAAGTTTTATTTACTTAGACCAGATCCTGAAATTATATGGAAGGAAAGTTTAGATAAAAGTATTATTCATGCTTATTATCACAGGAGTACAACTGGGGGAGGTTATTGGGATGTTTTAAAGAAATTACCTTCTTCTTGGTGTGTTAATTATAAAGATTTAACTTTTAATGTTAAGCTTATGGGGTTTAAACATACGGGTATTTTTCCTGAACAAAGTGTTAATTGGGATTTTATGAGAGAAAAAATAAAAGAAGAAAAGAAGAAAAGTAATCGTGAAATAAAAGTTTTAAATCTTTTTGCATATACTGGTTGTGCTAGTGTTGCTTGTTTAAAAGAAGGAGCAAGTGTCGTTCATGTTGATTCTAGTAGGGGAATGGTTGATTGGGCTAAAGAAAATGTTAAAGTAAATAATTTAGAAGATAAACCTATTAGATTTTTAGTGGATGATTGTATTAAGTTTGTTGAAAGAGAAATAAGAAGAGGAAATAAATATGATGCGATAATTATGGATCCACCTTCTTTTGGAAGGGGAGCTAATAAAGAGGTTTGGAGTATTGATAAGGATTTATTTAATCTTGTTAGTTTATGTAAAAATCTTCTTGTTGATGAACCACTTTTCTTTATAATTAATACATATACTGCAGGTCTTTCTAAAATAGTTATTGAAAATATTTTAAAAATAGTTATGTCTAGTTTTCCTGGTAAAATATCTTCTTATGAACTTGGAATACTTGGTAAAGACAATTTAATATTACCATGTGGAGTATGTGCAAGATATGAAAAATGATTTAGAAATATTATATGAAGATAATCATATTATTGTTGTAGTAAAACCATTTAATATTTTATCTCAAAGTGATGATACTAAAGATATTGATATGTTAACTTTAATAAAATCTTATTTAAAAGAAAAATATAATAAACCTGGTAATGTTTATTTAGGTCTTATACATAGACTTGATAGACCAACCGGAGGAATAATGGTATTTGCTAAAACTAGTAAGGCAGCATCAAGACTTAGCGAACAAATAAGGTTAAATTTATTTACTAAAAAGTATTTAGCTATAGTAAATGGTTATTTTGATGAAAAAGCAGGTGTTTTTGAAGATTATATTTTAAAAAAAGAAGATAATTCTAGTGTAATATCTAATTTAGGGAAGTATGCTAAATTAGAATATGAAGTGTTAAAAGAAAAATCTAATTTAAGTTTAGTAAATATATTATTACATACAGGTAGACATCATCAAATAAGAGTGCAATTTGCAAGTAGAAATCATCCTTTATATGGGGATCAAAGATATGGAAAATCATCTAAAAAGCAACTTGCTTTATTTGCTTATTATTTATCATTTAATCATCCAGTTACAAAAGAAAAATTAGAATTTATAAAATATCCAGATAAAGTTGGTATTTGGAAGGAGTTTATATGTTAGAAATTAAAAATGTTAGTAAAAGTTATGGAAATAAAAAAGTATTAGATAATGTAAGTTTAAAAATAAAAAAAGGAAAAATATTTGGTTTTATCGGAGAAAATGGTGCAGGTAAAACAACTTTAATAAAAGCAATCGTAGGGATACATGATTTTGATTCCGGTGATATTTTAATTGATGGTGTATCTATTAAAGAAAATCCTGTTTTATGTAAGAAAAAGATGGCTTATGTTCCTGATAATCCTGATATTTATCCTAATTTAAGAGGTATTGATTATTTAAATTTTATTTGTGATATATATGAAATAAATGAAGAAGAAAGAAATACTTTAATAAAAAAATATGCTGATAAATTTTTACTTACATCATCTTTAGGAGATATTATTAGTTCATATTCTCATGGTATGAAACAAAAACTTGTTATAATAAGTGCTTTAATTCATAAACCAAGTTTAATTATTTTAGATGAACCTTTCGTAGGATTAGATCCTAAAAGTACGAAAGATGTTAAAGATATAATGAAAGAATTATGTAAAGAAAATGTTACTTTCTTTTTCTCATCACATGTTCTTGAAGTAGTAGAAAAACTTTGTGATGAAGTAGCTATTATTAAAGATGGAAAAATACTTGAAGTAGGTTCAGTTGATAAAATAAAAGGAAATAAAGATTTAACTGATGCATTCTTGGAGAAAACTTATGAAAAATAAATTTATAACAATTTTAAATACTACGATTAATAATTCATTTAAATTAAAAGTAACAAGTAAAAAGAAAAAAATAGGTATAATAGTGTTATTAATATATTTAATATTTTGTTTTATGTATACTTTTAAAATAAATTTAAGTACTATTTTTGAAACATTAAAATCTTTAAATTTAACATCATATTTTTTAAGTGTTATTGTTTTTCTTTCAAGTTTATTTTCTTTTTGTATGACTTTCTTTCTAGCAAAGAATATTTTATTTCAAAATAAAGATAATGATTTATTATTAACTTTACCTCTTAAAAAAGAATTAATTATATCTACAAGATTAACTTATTTATATTTATATAATTTAGTATTAACGCTTCTTTGTTTAATCCCAGGT
>ULTC01022646.1_pt1 | contig 20112 bp, 18 predicted proteins | sample 1957091 | NCBI WGS metagenome assembly ULTC01 (sample SAMEA4835720, study PRJEB28245) | human gut metagenome | biome: gut microbiome; material: fecal sample | place: Denmark | collected 2008 | reverse complement strand
GAGTTCAGAGGCGTTGCGACTATTGTGCCTAGCAAGGGTACAAGTGTTCCTGTTCTTATCTGGGAGCTTGATGAAAGAGATTTGCCTACCCTAAACCGTTATGAGGGCTATCCGAGGCTTTACAGACAGGAAAAAATGTCTTTTGATTTGGATGGCAAAGAAGTCTTAGGCATGGCATATCTGATGAATTATGGGGAACTTTCTCCGCCAAGTCAGCAGTACTACAATACGATTTTACAGGGTTACAGAGAGAACGGTCTGGATGAAAAATATCTTCAAACAGCTTTGGAAAATTCGCTGTTCCTTGAACATTCCGTAAATGACGAGTTGTATGAGGACGAATTTGAAGATTACGACCTTGACGACGATATGCAGATGAGATTTTAAGGAGAGTGGTTGAATGAAATACAAAGGATTTTATGTGAAGATTACTCCCGATACTGATCTGCATCGGGAGGACAAGGACGGAAATGATATTCGCTGTGAGGGCTTCACTATTGAAGTTTTTGCGGATGAATCCGAAAAACTCGAAATCGATGTTTTTTCAGTGGCAGTTGATTTTGAACTGCTGAAAGACAGTCTTGAAGAAGCGGAGCAGTTTGCTATGGATTATATCGACTGCGAGGAAAAAGAGTATTGCAGGATGATTGACGAGTTTAATAAAAATTAACGTGGAAGTAAATGATGATCACAAAAAAGACTTTTATGACAATAGTTAATGCTTTGGATTTCGGTATTTGCAAATGCAGGCAATTCTGCGAGGTTAATAATTTATCTTTAGAAGAAACAAATGAGTTCATACACGGCGGTAATTTGCAGAATGATTTGCTGAAAATGCTTGAAACGGTTATGCTCGATCGCTACGGTATTATCCGTGATTTTATTTATAAGCGCGATGAGAACGGCGAATTATTCTTTGGCATTCCGCAGCGAAACGGTGTTATTGAGATTTACCTCATAACGAGCTCAGAAGAATTATATGAATATTTGCTGGAACAGGCAGCGGGAGCATTATTAAATTTTATACCAAGCGATATGAGATAATTCTTTTAGATATGGGTTGTATAATCGAGTACAGCCCCGTACATATTAAAAAATCTCTTGACATTTTTTGATGCATATGATATAATAAATTTAATGACAGGTTATGTGATTTTAAAAGATATCTCATAAGCCGCAAAATCAGGTGAATTTAATGTCATCTTTTTTGTTCCAGTAGCACATTAAAACCGCATCGTTCTGATGCGGTTTTGTTTTATGCCGATATTAAAACCTTAAAAGGCTTAAAGCCATTGTCGGCATGCTCGGCAAAACAAAACACCGAACCTTTTCGCACAGTGCTAAAGGTCCGGTGTTTTTATTATTTGTTATGCTTATTTGCCGAGTGCAATCTTACCCATAGCGTCAGCCTGCATAATAGCATCATACAGCTCAACGGGCTGTACATCGCCTGCGAGGTTGTGGATAGTTTCGCCGGGGATACAAGCGTTCTCGGAAATAGTCTTTACCTGCTCAGGAGTTGTAACGCCGATTTCTTCAAGCGTTACGGGAAGACCGACCTCAAGGCAGAAGTCCTGAACTTCCTTGAATTCCTCTTTAGGCGCACCCTCAAGCACAAGCTGTACAAGCGTGCCGAGTGCAACGCAGCAGCCGTGATCTGCGTGCTTTATGCCGAGAGAAGTAACGCCGTTGTAGAATGAATGAGCGGCGGCGCAGTTTACGTTATCAGCGCCGACACCTGAAAGGTAAACGTTAGCTTCAACGATATTTTCAAGTGCGGGAGTAACTGCGTGTACCTTGCAAGCCTCGATAGCCTGCTTGCCGTATTCACGAAGCGTGTCATAGCAAAGGCGAGCAAGTGCCTGACCTGCTCTTGTGATGCCCGTACCCTCAAGGCTTGCGGATTCGGTGCGGATAGAAGCACGACCCTCGAAATATGTGCCGAGCGCATCGCCCATACCTGCGATAAGGAACTTGACAGGCGCATTTGCGATAACGGTCGTATCGACCATTACAGCGTCGGGATTTGTGGGGTAGAACAGATATTTATCGAAGCTGTGGTCATCGTTGTAAATTACTGAAAGTCCCGTGCAGGGAGCATCCGTAGCCGCAACTGTAGGCACGATTACAATGTGCTTTCCGCTGTAGTATGCGGTAGCCTTTGCTGTATCAACGGCACTGCCGCCGCCTACAGCTACTACCGTATCAATGTTGTCCTGCTCTACGATAGCCTTCATCTTATTTATTTCGCCGTTGCTGGATATTCCGCCGAATATCTCGTAACGTCTGTAGTCATCAAGCCCTTCAAAGCTCTTTTCTATTTTATCGTGGCAGGCCTTGTAACCGCTGTTTGAGCATACAAACAGCCAGCGCTTGCCCATATAACCCATTTCTTCATGAAATTTAAGCAGTGCATCTCTGCCCTGTACATATTTGAGCGGCTCACGCATCGCTCTCAGTCTTCCCATCATAATTGAAACACCTCCGTAGAATGATATAAAATACAGACATTATTATCTGCTTTTACAACTAATTTATATCACTTTTTTATGGGTATGTCAATATTTACTGGCATTCCGATTTTTGATATTGGTATGTCAAATTTTCATTGCAATAAAGAAACAAATATCATTTTAAATTGAAATTGCGGGGGATAAGCATTGCTTTTATCGGCAAACAGGAGTATAATATAATAAAAATGAAACGGGGTGATTATTATAACTGTTATGACGATTGAACGTGCTGTAGATAACGCAATTGCTTCCACAGAAATGGAGGGTTTTACGATAACCGAAAAACACAGGGAGCTTATCATGAAACTGATGAAAAAAGAAATAACATTGGATAAAGCTATAAAAGAGCTTAATAAGAAGAATGGTTGAATATGGCATATAATCTGAACATCACAAATGCCGATTGTTACACCGGCACTACAACTTTGATTAACAAATTAGGGATTACTGATGAAAATGAGTTGAACAGCACTGAGGCATTGATAACATCATACAAAGCGGCAAGTATTATTAAAGAAAAACAAATTACTGATTTCAACTTTGAAAGTTATAAAGAATTGCATGGAATTTTATTTGAAGATTTGTATGAATGGGCAGGGCAAACAAGAACGATAGCTTTATCAAAAACTTCAACCGTTTTCACTGATCCGGAAAAGATTGACGAACTTGGTTGCTTGATTTTTTCTCGGCTGAAAAGTATGAATTATTTTGTGGGCTTATCAAAAGATAAGTTTATAGCCGAAATAGCTGATTTATATCATTTGTTGAATATACTTCATCCGTTCAGAGAGGGTAATGGCAGAACGGAGAGAGTTTTCTTTGTATTGCTTATCAGAAATGCCGGTTATGATATTGATTTTTCATCGCTTAACTCCGATCTCTTGATGATTGGCAGTATTCAGGCGGCAGGCGGAGTTATGGATACACTTATTAGATTTTTTGAAGAGAATATTAAAATCCACTGACTTTTAAGGTCGGTGGATTTTTTGCATAGCAACAAGTTATTTCGCAGATTAAACTGCAAAGTAACTGATAAACATAAGTGGTGACGTAAGGAAATTGAACAGAAAATGCGGAGCAATACTAATTTGTGATATGATAAACTCAGATATAAAATCTGCTGAAAGTGGATTTTACCTTGCCTTGCATGGCTTGCGGAAAACCGGCATACGTTTTAGGAGACAAAAGCGACAAAATACATAAAACAAAAACCTCGCAGATCTCTCTGCGAGGTTTTGTGGTGGAAATGTCCAGAAACGCTTCCGCAGTGACAATAACTCCGTCAAAGCCGCTCGGATCAAAAAATCGTATATGACATTTTCAAAATTGAGAAATTAGGCCCTTATCCGGTGATTATAAATGTTTGAAAACACCACCACGTCCGTATCCGCGGCAAATGCCGCCTCGGCTATCCCGCATATGATATCCTTATGGGTGCGGTCGTCGGCTCTTGCGGTTATTACGGCAATTATTTTTTGACATTTCGTTCGTCCTTTCACGCATTCATAAAAAGCCCGTTCCCGCAGCCGCTCAACTCTGTTCTGCGGTAAATTCTGCCGCTGACGGGGAAGGATTTTTGACGCGTTCGGCGACAGAGGATGCCGGAAACAAGCTTTCGTATAAATTATAACTTATTCACGTTCATGCGGTTATGTCAACCGAAAAGGTGCATATTATGATTAAAAGGTGGACAAAACAGATATCGCCTGTTGACTTTGTGTTGTTTATTGGTATAATAAACTTAAAGGTGTCTTTGGACACGAGAAATAAAACGGAGGTTTTAACGATGAAGATCACAAGTAAATTAGCGGCTATTTTGTGCTCGGCGGCCCTGTTTATGACGGTGGGTTGCTCGAACGGCGGCGAAACAAGCAGCGGGAGCTCCGAGCCCAACGCTTCCGGCAACTCCGGAACCGCAGACGTTTCCAGCGCTTCGAATTCCGAAACGAATGAAAGCGGCACGGTATCAGAGGAGAAAATTATGGACAGTCTGAACAACGGCATAATTATCGACAGCGTAAGCGGTAACGTTTATAAGAACGAGATGAACGCAAATCCCATCTCGCCGAACATATTCTGCGCCGATCCCACCGCGGTGGAATATAACGGAAGGCTTTACGTTTACGGCACGAACGACCAACAGCAGGCGGAAGAGGGAACAAAGAACGACTACGCCTATATCAAATCGCTTGTGGTATTTTCCACCGACGATATGGTAAACTGGATATATCACGGCAGGATAGAGGTCGGAGAGATCGCACCGTGGATATATAACTCGTGGGCACCGTCGATAGTTTCCCGCGTTGAAGACGACGGACTTACGCATTTTTATCTTTACTTCTCAAACGGCGGCTCTGGCGTGGGCGTGATAACCTCCACCGACCCTGTGGGACCGTGGACCGATCCGCTCGGCGAGCCTCTGGTTTATCAGAATATGCCTGGGCTGGAGAATTGCCCCGCACCCTTTGATCCGGGCGTGTGCATTGACGAAAATGGCGTAGGCTGGCTCGCCTTCGGCGGAGGCACACCGGCGGACGGCAACACTATGCACAGCAAGATCCCGAAGATAGCAAAGCTGGGAAAGGATATGCTGTCCTTTGACAGCGAATTTGTTTCCATTGACGCTCCCTACTTTTTTGAGGCGAGCGAGCTGAACTATATCGACGGGGTATATTACTATACATACTGCACCGACTGGCAGGATCACAAGACCGGCTGGAAGGAGTACGAGGGGATCGACGTTCCGCCCGCGTGCAGCATGGCGTATATGACCACCAAGACCCCTCTCGACGCGGATAGTTGGGAATGCAGAGGACCCTATTTCTATAATGCGGGAGAGAACGCCGACGGGGCCTCAGGACTTCGCTGGGCTAACAACCACACTCATTTCATTGAATATAAGGGCGTAAACTACATCATTCACCATACGCTTCTTCTGGAGGAGCTTATGGGAGGAAAAGCGGGCTTCCGCAGTATGATGGCAGACTATCTGCCCATGGACAAGGCAACGGGCGATATTCCCATAACTGCGGCAAGCAAGAAGGGCGTAGCGCAGATAAAGCTGGTCGACCCCTATACCGATAACAGCGGCGCGCTGATGTTCACCAGTGCGGATATCGGATACGACAAGGTAAATGATCCTGCCGCAAAAAGCACCGCCAACGGCGCGTGGATATATGTAAGAGGAGCAGACTTCGGCTATGGGGCATCAGAGTTTATCGCTGAGGTCAAGGGCAAGGGAAGAATAGAGGTTCGTCTTGACGATATCTCCTCCAAAGCCGCTGCGTTCGTCGAGTTCGACTGCGCAGATTATACCAAAATACGCTCGGACAGCTTTGCGAAGTTTGACGGAAGAAACCATGACATTTATTTCGTATTTTCCGGCTCCGATATAGAGCTTAAGTCGTGGAGGTTTTCGAAGGGCGACGAGCAGCTTCGTCCTGAAGAGAGCATAGCCTCCACCGAAATACCCTACAAGACGCTGGTAATATCGGGACAGACCGAGCCCGGACCGAGCCCCTCTGCGATGCTCGACATTCCGAAGGACGGGGACTATTCCATAAAATCCTCTTCTTTTGAAAAGGACAGCGCCATAGTCAACCTCGGGTTTATTAATACCGATACCAATGCGAAGTATAAGGTGCTTGTGAGATCGCTGACGCTGGCAACCGAAAACGGAGATGTTGAAGTTCCCGTAAATAAGGAACTCGATCCCACAAGCTCGTCGGAAAACGGGCTTGAAAACGGCTGGGGCGGCTCCGAGGTCGGATCGCTGATTTACGGCACGGAGGAATGTGGAATATTCGCAGCGAAAACAGACATAACATGGACAAACTATCGTCTGGCGCTTAAAGTAAACGGCGAAGAGACGCCGTTCACATCCATCACCTACAATGTCACCGTAAGCGGTCTTGAGCTTGACAGCTGACGGAGGCAACGGAAAATAAGGAGGGAAAAATGAAAAAACTTGTTAGGTTCGCAGCGGCGCTGATGGCGGTATTGACGCTGACGGCATGCACGGCGGAAGTTGGCACGAGCTCCGTGACGTCGACGCCGATGTCGACGACGACGTCGACATCAACGTCGAATCCGCTACCGAGCGTCACCACCGAGCCCGGAAAAGAGGAGGACCCCAAAGTGCTTGATAAGGATATCATAAAATCCACGATAACTTCAACCGACGACGGCAAGGGAAACTACACAAATCCCGTTATTTTCGCCGACGTGCCCGATATTGATATAATCCGCGTTGACGACGCGTTTTATATGGTTTCGACGACCATGCACCTGTCTCCGGGTTGTCCCGTAATGAAATCCTACGACCTTGTAAACTGGGAAATAGTAAATTACGTTTTTGATACACTGGAGGACAGTGATAAACTTGCCTTAAGAAACGGGGAAAACAATTACGGCAAGGGTCAGTGGGCGACTACCCTCAGATATAACAACGGTGTGTATTACGCCGGCTTCACTTCCTTCTCCACCGGAAAAACTTATATCTATCATACCGACGATATAGAAAACGGAAAATGGGACAGGTTCGTGTATGACGAATGCTTCCATGATATGAGTCTTTTGTTCGACGACGACGGCAAGGTGTATCTTATCTACGGCGGCGGAGAGATATGGTGCGTTGAACTGGAAAAGGATCTGAGTGCGGTCAAGCCCGGAACCAAGAAAAAACTCATCAACAACGCGGGACTTGTCAAGGGCTGCCTTGCCGAGGGTTCTCACGTCTATAAGCTGAACGGATATTACTATATTTTTATCATAACATGGCCACCTAATAGCAAAAGAACGCAGCTTTGTTACAGAAGCGAAGCGCTCGACGGCGAGTGGGAAAGGAAAGTGATAATCAGAGATAATATGGGCTTCAGAAATGATGGTGCCGCACAGGGCGGTATCGTCGACGATAAGGACGGCAACTGGTATTGCTTTGTATTTCAGGATCACGGAGCGGTGGGCAGGACTCCCGTTGTGTCGACCATGACATGGGAGGACGGCTGGCCGGTAGTCGGAGTTAAGGGAAAGGTGCCAACGACCGACAAGATTCCTATCGCGGGTCACGAGAAAAAGGGCATCGTCACAAGCGACGAATTTATCAACTCACAGATAGTGAGATCCTATCACAGCTTTGCCGACACGCCCGAGGAAGCGGGCGAGAGCGATTATAACGGCTCTAACCTCGGGTTGGAATGGCAATGGAACCACAATCCCGACAACCGCCTCTGGTCGCTCACCGAGAGGGAAGGCTATCTGAGGCTGAGAACGGTCAATGTCTGCGGCACAGTTGCCAATGCGAGAAACACCATTTCGCAGCGAACCTTCGGACCGGAATGCGGCGCATATATAAAGCTCGACGTTTCAGAAATGAAAGAGGGCGATGTTGCGGGGTTTGCCGCCTTCGCGGAGAAATACGGTTATGTCGCCGTAAAAATCGAGGACGGGAAAAAATATATCGTAACGGTTTGGTATGACGATAACGACGACGTTGAAAAGGAATTTGAAACGGAAAGGGTCGAAATAACGGAAAACGAAGTTTATCTGCGGGTCGACTGCGATTTCAAAAACGCAACGGACAAGGCGTATTTCTATTACAGCCTCGACGGCGAGAACTGGACAAAAATAGGAGACACGCTGCAAATGAATTATTACGGTCTGCATTTTATGGGATACCGTTATGCGATATTCAACTTCCCGACAAAGCAGACGGGAGGTTATGTCGACGTGGACTATTTCAGGGTGGAAAACAAACTGCTCAAATAAACTGATACATTCAATGCGTTCAGCCGCACAGGGGGTAAGACCTTGTGCGGCTTTTTCTTTTTCGGGCTGCTGTTTTTTCTTCTTTCGGGAGGAAAGAGTTTTTTTCATTGAAAAATAGCGGCTTTGTGTTATAATTTAAGTACGGTACTGCGGCAGTAACTGCAATACTGCTAAGAAGGAGAAAAAGTAAAGCCAAAATTTGAGCAGCATTAAACAAAGAAAACGGCTGCAAAAACCACCCACCTCATAATGGTGCGGGTTGTTCATATTCAGTTAAATTAATAAATTTTATCTAATCCTGCTCCACCTTAACGCTCGTCTTGCCGAAGCCTCTTTGACCCCAGAACATCAAGGAGGGAGAATTTGTTGTCGCTACCGTTTTTGTCATTTTCAAACACCTCAACATATCTGTTGTAATTTTTGTAATCACTCTTCTGAGCTTCACGCTTTGCTTCGATTTGCTCTGTCGATAAGAAGTTATCCGGCACATATTTTAAAAACCTTTTGTCACTGGGGTTGACATTCGCAAAAAGTTGTGATAGACTAATAGCAGAATCAGCTACCAGCGGAGTAGAGTCGGTCGTTGAACCGAGAAGACTCTCCGTCATGACGGCTGATTCTTTTATTTTGCTTAATACAACATTTAAATATAACCCATTTGGTTGATTTTCAAAATTTTTGATGTTGTATAATAAAACTTGACACCCCACGCTCAAAAGAATATGCTAAAGTCAGGAGGGTGAAGGACATATCAGAAGCGAAGAAATACGACAGGAGCTAACAAGGAGCAGTCAGTAAAGCCGGCGCTGGAAATAGGGGTAAAGCGAGCCGGCGAGGAACTGAAGGTACCGTACGCAACGCTGTACGGGTGTGTGCAGGCGGCAAAGAAAGGTATCTATACAGACACAACGAAAACAAAGAAGTCCCAGAGAACGCAGAAGTACCCGCAGTACGTTATGGATATGCTGTGGGAGCTGAGAAAGGAACAGGACGAACAGTGCGCCGGAATTTGCGACAAGTGGCAGGACTACGGCCGCCTGTTCATCAAGTGGGACGGAAGCCCTATGAACAACAATACTCCCTACTTCCGGTTCAAGGAGTTTTGCGAGAAGAACAGCATAAGGTTCTGCGACATTTACTCGTTAAGGCACTTACACGCAAGCCTGCTCATCAATGCGGGCGTTGATGTGGTTGCAGTATCGGGGGATTTGGGACACTCGCAGGCTTCAACGACAACGAACATCTACTGTCATATGTTCCAAGAAGCACAGGCAAGGGCGAGCCGGGCAATCGCCGACGCACTTATCTTTGACAAAAAAGAAAAGCAGGGCGGCGAAAGAGCCGAATTTCCTGCTTAAAGACCATAAATTCAAAATAAGAACCTCTGCTGTTACCGAAATCAAAGATTTCGAACAGCAACGAGAACCTTGTTGCTTTGCAATAAAGACCAAATAAAGACCAAGACCAAAATCCGTACAAAAAGAAACACTCCCAAACGGCTCTGTAAAGCCATTTAGGAGTATCGTAGTGTGGTGACCCGTACGGGAATCGAACCCATGATTCCGCCGTGAAAGGGCGATGTCTTAACCGCTTGACCAACGGGCCTTAGAAATGGTAGCGGCAGTCGGATTTGAACCAACGACACCCTGGGTATGAACCAAGTGCTCTAGCCAACTGAGCTATACCGCCATATCTTTCTGTTTTGTCACTCTGTATCAGCGACTTTTATATTATATCACAGCGTTTTGCGTTTGTCAACACTTTTTTTAAATTTTTTTCGATTTTTTTCGTTTTTGAAAAACGCCGTGATATTTTATATAAAAATCAGCTAATCAGACCTCTGCGTACTGCTTTCTGCCTGTTTCAAAAATGTTGCCGCCGACAGCGTCGATTGCAACGATAAGAGGGAATTTGTCGAAAGTCAGCTTTTTCACACTTTCACAGCCCAGATCCTCAAAGGCTATTACCTCACACTCGGTTATGCACTGACAGGCAAGTGCACCTGCACCGCCTATGGCACAGAAGTATACCGCACCGTTGCGTTTTATGGCGTCTACTACGGCAGGTTTGCGTTCTCCCTTTCCTATCATAGCGGATAACCCCATATCGAGCAGCAGGGGAGCGTAGGGGTCCATTCTGCCCGATGTCGTAGGGCCGCATGAGCCGATAGCCATGCCTTCTTTAGTGCCGGTAGGACCTGCGTAGTAAATAGCCGCACCGTCTATTTCAAAGGGCAGTTCTCCGCCTTCGTCGATAAGCTGTTTTATACGCTTGTGAGCGGCGTCACGAGCGGTGTATACAGTACCGCTCAGCTCTATCTTGTCGCCGGCTCTGAGTGTTTTTGCCTTTTCTTTAAGTTCGCTTGTGTTAAGTTCCAAGTTTGTACTCCTGTTCGCATTGAATTTATTATGCCGGAAAGCATACACTTTCCGGCATACGATATTTACTTTTGATTAAAGGTCGAAGAATCCCACATTATCCGAGCTCATCTCGTCATCGTCATCGTCATTGTCTTTAAGACCTTCCATCATCTTGAGATCCCACGAAGGATCATACTGGGCTGTGTTGGTGGTCATATTGTCGTTTATTCCGCCGAGCATGGACGAATAATCGGACATATCGATCTTTTCTTCCTTAGCGGAAGCTGCGGGAGCGGCAGGATCGTCAAACGAAGATGTCATTCCGTCATCATCTGCCTGTTTATGTGCAGGTGGAGGAGTAATAGACATACCGTTCATCTGTGCTTCGAGATCCTTCCAGGGATCGTTCACCTTTTCTTCCTTGCCGGCAACACCCATTGAACGACTTTCGTTCAGCTTTTCCTTCGGCTTATCAACGTTGCGGTCGGCAGTCCGTTCAGTCTTATCTGCGGGCGCAGGCTCATCAGCAAGAAGGTCGCTGAAATCATCGGCTGCAGGAGCAGGTTCTGCCTTAGCTTTGGGAGCGGGAGCAGGCTCATCTGCAAGAAGGTCGCTGAAATCATCGGCTGCAGGAGCAGGTTCTGCCTTAGCTTCGGGAGCGGGAGCAGGTTCGTCTGCAAGAAGGTCGCTGAAATCATCGGCTGCAGGAGCAGGTTCTGCCTTAGCTACGGGAGCAGGAGCAGGTTCTTCTGCAAGAAGGTCGCTGAAATCGTCGGCTGCAGGAGCAGGTTCTGCCTTAGCTACAGGAGCAGGAGCAGGTTCGTCTGCAAGAAGGTCACTGAAATCGTCGGCAACAGGAGCGGTGTCGGCTTTGGGAGCAGATGCCACAACAGGTTCCTCAGCAAGCAGGTCAGCCATATCGTCTGCCGCAGGAGTTTCCTCAACGAGCAGATCGCCCGTATCTACGTTATCCGCAGAAATATCATCATCACCCGATACTATCTCAAATGAACTGAGCAGACCGTTGTTGTCTGTCAGCATATCGTCATCATCGTCATCGTATGTCTGAGCCGGCATATCCAGCTTAAGCTCGAAGTTATACGGCTCGATTTCCATAGGAGCATAGGCGTCAAGCTCGCTCTCGTCAAGTCCGCCGATATTTTCAAGCTCGCTCTTTGCGTTGATAAGCTCCTCATCATCGGACAGCTTTTCTTCGGGAACGTCAGCCGTGTTATCAGTGGCTGTTTCTGCCTGTGCGGCTTCTTCAACAGCCTTAGCGAGAACATCGTTTACAGCCTTTGTATCTTCAACAGCCTTTGCAACCGCATCGTTTACGGCATTAGCTCCGGCAAGTGCTTTTTCAACGGCTTCATTTACTGAGGCGGTTATGTTGGCAAGAACAGCTTGAATATCTTTTGCGGGAGCCACCGCACCTGATGTAACGCCGTTTGCGAATGTGTCTGCCTTTTCAAGCACAGACTGCTTGTAATCGTATGTTTTCTTTACCGTATCGGCAAAATATGCCTTTGCGGCCGTGATAATCTCGTTTGCCTTGCTCTGAGCGTCATCGATTACAGCGTTTGCGTCGGCATTTGCTTTTGCGGAAATCTCTGCAAGCTGAGCGGGGTCAATTGTTCCGCCGCTGTGCTTTGCTTTATCTATTTTTGCAGCTGCCTGCTTTTTGAATTCTGTGAATTCTTCTGTCAAGGCAGAGTATTTGTCCTGCATAACGTGCAGTTCTTTTTCGGTCTGCGCCAGCTTGCGTCTTTCGTCAAGAACCTGCTTTCTGCTCTCAAGAATCTGTGCGTCAAGCTCAGCCTTTTTCTTTTCAAGCTCGGCTGTAAGCTCGTTGCTCTGACCTTCGTTTGTCTGCTGTTTTTCTTCGAGCGCTCTTTTCAGCTCGTCATTTTCTTCCTTAAGGGCTTTACGCTCTTTATTGTGCTGTACTATGTATGCCATTACTTCGGCTTTGTCGAAGCCGAGCGGCGAGGTTTTGAATTCGCCGTTTGTAGATGGCGCTTTTTTTTGTTCTGCCATTATTGTACCCCCTGAAAAATCTGGTTATTGTTATTATACCAAAAATTATTCAATAATTCAATAGTGAATTGTAAAGTTTTATCAATTACCCAAAAATGCGAGCAGCTATTGGTGATTTTAACGAAAATTCGCTATCGGCTATTGTATTTTATTGAACGGTAGTGTATAATAATATAACAACCTTAAAATAATTTCGGCTTTTTAAAGATATTAACGAAAGGACTGATATTGATGATCGACAAAACTATGCCGTTTTCGCTCAAGGATGAAAGAGAAAACGAGATGAAGGAAATACTGACAACGGTTTACGGTGCGCTCAAGGAGAAGGGCTATAATCCTATAAATCAGCTTGTCGGCTATATTCTGTCCGAAGATCCTACCTATATAACTACATATAACAACGCCCGCAGCCTGATCCGCCATATTGATCGTGACGAGCTTTTACAGGCAATGGTCAAGACTTATCTCGGCAGCTGACGAAAGCCGCCATTTATTTCAATGAATTACAACCGCTCCTTTACGGATACTATATCTGTAAAGGAGTGATTTTTTTGCACAGAAAAATGTCAGCCGCAGTATTTACGGTATTGACGGCAATGTTCATGTGCGGATGTACGTCCGATAAGAATACTGTCGGACAAAGCACAGAATATAACGGCAGGGGAGGCAGAACGCCTGCTGAAACAGCTTTTCTGACGGACGGAAAAGAGAAGGTCTGTTACGGTCAGGGCTATGAAACCGATAGCGATAATCGTCCTGTAGGAGCAGTACAGGCGCAGGAAAAATACGGGTCATACGGCGGAAGATTCATATTCGGCAAAGACGACAGGACGATCCGCCTGACGTTTGACGAGGGCTATGAAAACGGCTGTACCGGAAAAATACTGGATATTCTGAAGGAAAAGAAGGTTACGGCAACGTTCTATGTGACGCTTGATTATGTAAAGAGCAGTCCGGAGCTTGTACAGCGTATGATAAACGAGGGTCACGAGGTCGGAAATCACAGCTGTACACACCCGTCACTGCCGGATATAAGCGATGATATGGTATTTGAAGAAATACACGGACTTGAAACTTATATTTCCGATAATTTCGGCGGATACAAAACCGTTACGATGCGTCCCCCTCGAGGAGAATTTTCGGTCAGAACATTACGCATTGCCAAAAATATGGGTTATGATACTGTGCTGTGGTCCTTTGCGTACAACGACTGGAATACGGACGCTCAGCCCGACAGGGAGACGGCGTACAGGCGAATAACCTCCGCAACGCACAATGGGGCTGTATATCTGCTCCATGCGGTATCCGAAACAAATACGGCGATACTGCCCGATGTCATCGACTACTGGCTTGATAACGGATATACGGTAAAAAGCATTTCAGGATAAAAAAAGAGCATCGGCACATAATAATGCAAGCCGATGCTTTTGTATCACCGCAATTAACACAAAAAAGAAAACGCTCCCGCAGGAGCGTTACGTTAAATCGTTATTCTCAGGAAACAGCGTTTAACTTCTTAGCAAGCTGAGATTTTTTTCTAGCTGCAGCATTCTTGTGGATAATACCCTTTGCTGCTGCCTTATCAACTGCTTTAACTGCAACCTTAACGTTGTCAGCGTTAGTATCAGCGTCAACCTTCTTCAGAATAGTCTTAAGAGCGGTCTTGTCAGCCTTATTGCGAGCCTGCTTTGTAGCAGATACTAAAACTCTCTTCTTGGCAGATTTAATGTTAGGCACTTACGGCACCTCCTTTATACAGATCTACATATAATCATAGTTATATTTCACAATACGCTTTATTATAGCACGTCCAAAACGAAAATGCAATACTTTTTTACGATTTTTTTGAAAAAATTCTTCGGGAGGAAATTTTATGCAGCTTACGGGAAGAACAGATATGGCGGCCGAGTTTGTAAAGGGCAAAAACGGAATAAGATGTGAAAGCTATGAGCTTTACGGAGAGAAGATAACCGAAATAATCGTTTCCGAAAAGGAAACCGCTCTTTTTAACCGCCCCTGCGGAAGATATTTTACCGTTGACAGTACGGACGTTCCTTATGCGGACGGTCAGATCCATGCACTGTGTGCGGTGCTTAACAAGCTCCTTCCGGAAGGGAAATGTCTTGTTACGGGGCTTGGAAACCCGTCTGTAGCGTCTGACAGTCTTGGGTGGAGAACGGCAGGCAGGGTACTTGCGACCTCGCATTTCATTGAAAAAATGCACAATGCGGACGGAATAGGGAATGTGTCGGTAATAAGGACGGATGTTTCGGCAAATTCCGGTATAGACAGCGTCTGTCACGCAATATTCTGTGCGGAGAAGATAAAAGCGGACTATATTGTAGCGATAGACAGCCTTGCGTGCAGTGAGCCGGAGCGCCTTTGCAGAAGCATACAGGTCACGGATACCGGCATAACGCCCGGCAGTACCGCTGGCAACAGGAATCGTCTTGACAGTGCGGCGGCAGGCATACCGGTAATCGCTGTAGGCGTTCCTACCACTATGGAGTATGAAAGCGATAACGACAGATTTTTTGTGACAAGATATGATATAGATGTTGAGATAAGCAGGTACGCACATATAATATCCTGTGCGCTGAACCGCAGTCTGTGTCCGTCACTGTCATACAGCGACATATCAATGCTGATGAATTATTCCTGAATATTTGCGGAAAATGAATCATAAGCTGTAACAAGAAAAATCCAACTGTGAAAACACTTGGCGAAAGGAAGGGCTTATGAGAGGCAATAAAAACAAAGGTATTGTAAAGGTTCTTGGCATAGGGCTTACGGCGGCGGTATTATCGTTTACCCTGACGGGCGTAGCTGAAAACGCCGTAACCGGAGCGGTAAGCGGCAAAAGCGTTTCGGACGGACTAAGACAGCTTACCGCACTGAGCGTTATGCTTGCTGTTCCTGTAAACGAATTTGACGGCAGGGATGAAGATACGGTTTCATCCGAGCCTTGCACAGAGAAACAGGACAATGAAACAAAAACTGAAAAGCAGGAGCAGCAGGAGCAGAAAGTGCCTGCGACCGATAATCCGTCAAGCAGTACGGAGGATACTTCCGGTGAAACGCTGGTGCCGGTCGACGCTCCCGCCGACGCAAAAACACGGCTGATTTCCGTCAATATAAGAAAGGACAAGGACGATCTTACACAATATACGGCAAAGGACGGTACGGTCAAGGAAAAGCACTACGGGAAGATCAGCGGCGACAATGTAATAGACCTCGAAAACGGTCAGATAAGAAACTGCACCAAACTTCCATCGGAGCTTATAGGCGCTGAGGCTGAGGAAAAACCTTCTGTCACGCTGTCGGACGGCAACGATCCTCAGGTGCTTATAATACATACGCATACGACCGAAAGCTACGAGCGTGACAGCGACGGATATTATGATACCGATTATGACGGAAGATCGCTTTGCCCTGCAAACAGTGTTGTGGGAGTAGGAGCGGTGCTTGCGCAGACGCTTGCTGACAACGGAATAAGTACGCTGCACGACGGAACGGTCTTTGATGATCCCGTTTACAACTACTCATACTCAAGAAGCAGAGAGCGAACAGAGGAGTTGCTGAAAGAGTATCCGTCAATAAAAATAGTGCTGGATATTCACCGTGACGGAATAGCAGACGGAGATGTGAGAATAGCTCCCGTTGCAGAAATCAACGGCAGAAAAGCGGCACAGATAATGATAATATGCGGATGTGACGACGGCACGGATATATTGCCGGATTATATGGATAACCTCCGCTTTGCGTCATATTTGCAAAATGCGATAGAAAAAGATAACAAAGGCATAACACGGCCTATGCTTTTCGATTATCGGTTTTATAATCAGGATCTGGCTGAGGCTTCACTGGTTATAGAATTCGGAGCGTTGGCAAACGATATTGAGCAGGTGCGATACTCAGCCGAGCTTGCCGGAAGGAGCATTGCAAATTTGCTGAAAAATTCTGAACAATAAAAAAGCATACTGCCGTTAAAAAGCGTATCAGAAAGATTATGATAAGAATCGGAACACAAGCGTTATAAACAGATAAACCGCCCGGGCATTAAATCCGGGCGGTTTTTGTGAAGTTTGGCATAAGAAAAAGAGATGCCCCCCCGCCAAAATAGCAGAGGTTCATCTCTTTTTGTACAGATGAAACACCTGTATTACTGATATTATAGGCTGTTTGACCTTAAAAGTCAAGCGGTACGTCCGAAACATTACGCACCTGAGGTATCGGTAAAATGCCGACACCCTAAAAAAGATAGCGTAACTGGTTATGCGAACTTTCGGAAATGGTGCAAGCTTGTAAAGATGGCTTGCAGGCAAGAGCATTGCAAATTTGCTGAAAAATGCAGATTAATAAAAGCATACTGCCGTTAAAAAGCGTATCGGAAAGATTATGATAAGAATCGGAACGCAAGCGTTATAAACAGATAAACCGCCCGGGCATTAAATCCGGGCGGTTACTTTTATGGAGCTTGTGACGGGACTCGAACCTGCGACCTGCTCATTACGAATGAGCTGCACTACCAACTGTGCTACACAAGCATATTTATTCCGATATTCTGATATATTTACACACATTTTCCGTTTTCCGAAAGCGGACGCTTCACAAGTCAAAACATTGTATAATGTACAATTAACACTTGAAAAGAGCGAGGCAATGTGGTAAAATAAATATGGTCATATTTCAGAATACAGTTCCAAAATGACTATATTATTATATCGTATTTTTGATTTGTTGTCAATAGCTTTTTTGACGGAAACGAGGAAAATTTGATAAAAAAAACATCTGTGGCAAGGTGTATCGGCGTAGTTATCGGCGTACTGCTAATTGTTTTTGCGGTATTTCTCGTAGTTACATCAATGCTGTTTTCATTCGGCGGTTCTGCTGCGCCGGATATTTTCGGATATAATGTTTACATAGTGCGTGACAACGATTTCTATCAGCTTAAGGCAGGCACAGCCGCTATAGCGCAGAAGGTGTGGCCCGACGAGGTAAACAACGGAGAGCTTATAATATATAATCGGTATGAAAACGGCGGAGCACAGCTTGCAAAGGTAAATTCCTCCACGCTTAAGGAAGGCGTTATGAGCTTTGATGTTGAAACTCAAGGCGGAGAAAATATCACAATATCACAAAGCCAGCTTGTTGCAAGAGTTAACTATTGCAGTGATTTCTGGGGTGCCGTTGTCGGATTTGCAATGTCGCCGTTTGGCGTTATGGCTATCGCCATACTGCCGTGTATCGCAATAGTAGCATTTGAGATAGTGAAGTTCATTATGTCAAAGCGTCCGGTACCGCAGGTGGAAACGGTCAAGTTGCAGGAAGAAGCGCCGGTGTATGTTCCCCCTGAAAGCGAGGAACACAAGCTGCCAAAAGCAAGCAAGGCCGAAGCGAAAAAGGCCGCTGTTCCGTCTTTATCCGATAACGTAAAAGTGCCGTATAATCGTGTCCCGGACAGCTATCACGGTAAAACAGATGATTTCACAGAGCGTCTGCGGAGCAAAAAGAATATAGCGGCAAGTGCCGATAACATAAAAGACCGAGCGGATTTTTCCGCCGGAGCAAGAAAAAGGATGGAATCAGACAGAGCAGAGCAGCAAAAGGAAAAGAAAGCTAAAACAGAAAATATAAAAAATGAAAATGCTTTGCCCGAAATGACAGAAAAAACGGTTGCGGCTGAAGTAACGCACAGCGGCTCCGAGCCCGATATATCGCTGGTGTTCAGAGATGACGAGGACAAGAGATATGATATAGACGATATTCTTGCCGATATAGAAAAAAGGCATCATTGACGGGCAGAAAAGCAGAAAGAAAAGTAAGAACGAAAGAGAGCACTAACAATGAATAAAAAATCAGATACTGTGAATTCAGAGCTTCGTGACAAGCTGTTCATCGTACTGGCATTAACCGGTTGTGTATCGAATATAGCGGGATTTACGGCAAATGCGGTGATTTTCGGATTTACGCCGCAGACCTTATTCTGTGCGGCTTGCGCACTTGTAATTATAGTATCGTCATTGGTCGGTTTTCTGACAGGAAGAACCTATGTCGCTACGTTTATAATACTCATTGTGCTTGGATTTGTCGAGTTCCCGATGTTGTATATTTCATACGGTGCAAGCACGGCAGTGTATATGCTTGTTGCGGAAATCGGAATTATTACTTTTATGAAGCCGGTGCACAGAGTTATAATGGGAGCGGCGGTGTTTGTTGCAGATATAGCCGCATTTGTTGTCAGAAGCAAATTCCCACAGCTGAATATGGCTAATGACAATATGGAGCTTGATACGCTGTTTTCGTTCATTATAGCGTTTTTAGGCATAATGGTTGCGGTCGCAATAGTGATAGTGCAATTTGAGCGTCAGGCAAAACAGCTCGGTGAAATGGGCGAGGAGCTTACGCTTGCTGTGAATACCGATCCGCTGACCGAGATAAGAAACCGCCGTTATTTTATAAAATATCTTGAAAATCAGCTTTCGCAGGACGAGAAAAAGAAACACTGTGCGGTGCTTATCGACCTCGATTTGTTCAAGTCGGTAAACGATACATACGGACACGTTTTCGGTGATGATGTGCTTAAACATTTTGCGTATGCGGTTAAAACAAATATCGGAGAAAATGACCTTATAGCTCGATTCGGCGGAGAAGAATTCATGATCCTCTTTGATACGGATAATATTGAAGCTGTTATGACGGTTATGAAGCGGATACGCAAAAGCTATTCGGAGTTTTCCGAGAAAGAAAAAGGAAAAGAATTTACTTTCAGTGCAGGCGTGGCTGTGTACGGAAGCAGCAACTCGATAACCGAGATATTCACAACTGCTGACAAGCGACTTTATAAGGCTAAGGCGGCAGGAAGAAATAAGATAATGATAGAATAATAACAGAGCAGTATTATATAAAAATTGCCCTTGTCTGTGAATACAATCCACAGACAAGGGCGTTTTGCTTATTTATACAACAATGCAAAAACCAGCATGATCAGAATTAATATAATCATAAACAAAAATGTCATTCCAATTGCTTTTAATTCGTTGCCGCTTATATCTTCTTTATTGCAATTATTATCTGCAGGCACTTTCCTTTTATGAACGGTTGGCGTTTTATTTACTGCCGGCTTGGAATGCTGTTCGGAAAACCCGTCTTTTATAAGCTGTGCACCGCAATGCGGACAATTGTTATAATAATCGGGTACGAACGAATCGCAGTATCTGCATTTCATTGATACAGTCTTCCTTATTTTAGATAGTCGGTATCGGCGGCGGAACCGGTCGGCTTACAAGAGAAACAAGCTCTGCAACCGAGTCTGCTCTTGCCCATGAAGCCATACCGTTTTTCCATACAAGCGTTTCGGCGGTAAGCTGACCGTTTGCGGCAAGCTGAGCCATAGTGTTCATATCATAAGGTCCTGTTGTCTGACCGTTTACGGC
>ULTC01035611.1_pt1 | contig 20172 bp, 15 predicted proteins | sample 1957091 | NCBI WGS metagenome assembly ULTC01 (sample SAMEA4835720, study PRJEB28245) | human gut metagenome | biome: gut microbiome; material: fecal sample | place: Denmark | collected 2008 | reverse complement strand
CAGCCGGCGGTATAAATGCCACCTTTGTCGGTCACGGAAAGCTTCCCGAAAGACCTATCGGAATTTTCACGGAGGCTCTGCCAAAAGCAGGAGTAAAGTGTAAAACCGAGGGCGGTCTGCCGCTCAAAATCAGCGGTCGGCTTGAAAGCGGAACTTTTGAAATTCCCGGTAATGTAAGTTCGCAGTTCATCACGGGACTTCTTCTTGCTCTTCCGCTTGTTAAGGGTGACAGCGACATTGTGCTGACATCTCCGATTGAGAGCGTTGGCTACATAAATATGACAATTCACACTATGGCACAATTTGGTGTTGAGATTGAAACAACCGACAACGGCTGGCACATCAAGGGTGGTCAGTCATACACTCCGCATAATTACACAACAGACGGTGACTGGTCGCAGGCGGCTTTCTTTATGGTTGCAGGAGCACTCGGCGGAAAGGTGATTGTGAACGGCGTCAACAGAAATTCCGCACAGGGTGACAGGAAGATTGCCGAGTTGCTTGCACGGTTTGGTGCAAAGGTAACGCAGACGGATACTTCCGTAACCGTTGAAAAGGGAGAGCTTAATGCAATTGATATTGATGCTTCGCAGATTCCCGACCTTGTACCCGTGCTGACGGTTTGTGCCGCATTTGCAAAGGGAACAACCAGGATTTACAATGCCGAAAGACTTCGCATAAAGGAATGTGACCGTCTTACGGCAACCGCTAAGCTGATAAACGATCTCGGCGGTAAGGTGACTGAGTTGCCTGACGGACTTGTCATAGAGGGAATCGACACCCTCAAGGGCGGATTCTGCGAGGGCTTTAATGACCACAGAATTGTAATGTCGGCAGGTGTCTGCGCAGTAAGACTCAACGGTGAAATTGAGTCAAGCTATGCGCTTTCAATCAACAAAAGTTACCCTGATTTTTACATAGATTATAATAATATTGGAGGTAAGGCGAATGTCCTCGACCTACGGTGATAAGATAAAAATTTCCGTTTTCGGCGAAAGCCACGGCAACGGAATCGGAGTTGTAATTGACGGACTTCCGGCAGGATTTGAGGTTGACTTTGACAGGGTTCTCACTCAAATGGCACGCCGTGCTCCGGGCAAGGATAAAACGGCAACTCCCCGAAAAGAAAAAGACCTCCCGAAGGTTCTTTCGGGTATGCTCGGCAACAGGCTGACAGGCGCTCCGCTTTGTGCCGTAATTGAAAACACCAACACAAAAAGCGGTGACTACGGCAATCTTCTCGACTGCCCCCGTCCCGGTCACAGCGACTACACAGCCTTTGTAAAATATAATGCGTCGAACGATATTCGCGGCGGCGGTCATTTTTCGGGCAGACTTACTGCGCCGATTGTTTTTGCAGGCGCTGTCTGCCGTCAGATTCTTGAATCAAAGGGCATTAAAATTGCCGCCCATATCAGCAGTATCGGCAATGTTTCCGACAGCTCCTTCTGTCCGACGGAAATTGATGACGCACTCATTGAAAAGCTGAACAGCTCATCGTTTGCACTCATTGACGAAACTGCCGAAAAACCTATGAGAGATGCCGTTGAAGATGCCAGAATGGCACAGGACAGCATTGGCGGAACAATTGAATGTTGCGTAACCGGCATTGACGCAGGCTACGGTGAGCCGATGTTTGAGGGCGTTGAGGGCGTTATTGCCAAGGCTGTTTTCGGTGTTCCTGCAATCAAGGGCATTGAGTTCGGCAAAGGCTTTGAGCTTTCAACAATGAGAGGCTCGCAGTCGAACGATCCGTTTGAATACAAAGACGGCAAGGTCGTTACAACAACAAACAACTGCGGTGGTATTTTGGGCGGAATTACAAACGGAATGCCGATTATTTTCCGTGCCGCTGTAAAGCCTACACCGTCAATTTCACAACCGCAAAGGACTGTAAATCTTCAGACAAAAGAAAATGCAGAGCTTGTTATTCACGGCAGACACGATCCGTGTATTGTGCCGAGAGCAGTCCCCGTTATTGAGGCTGTTACGGCTGTTGCAATTATTAACCTTATGTGAGGCCTTTATGAGAGATTTAAAAGAAATCAGAAAAGATATTGACAAAATAGACAATCAGCTTATTGAGCTTTTTAAGCAGAGAATGGATTGTGCAAGGGATGTCGGCATCTACAAGCAGGCAAACAACATTCCCGTTCTTAACGAGGGCAGAGAGAACGAAATTCTTGATGCCGTTGAAGAAAAGGGAGGCGAATACGGCGCGTCTGCAAGACTTCTCTACTCAAACATTATGGAGCTTTCAAGGGCGCTCCAGCACAACATTGTCGGCAGCGGCAAAGAGCTTAAAAGCGTTATCAACAATGCAAGCACGGATATTCCGTCAAGCGGAATCAAAGTTGCGTATCAGGGAATCAAGGGTGCTAACGGTCATGAGGCAACTTTAAGACTTTTCCCGAACGGCGAGGCTGTCAATTACAAAAGCTTTGCAGATGTATTTTCTGCCGTTGACAACGGCGAGGTTGCATTCGGTGTTCTTCCTGTTGAAAACTCAAGCGCAGGTTCTGTTTCGGCAGTTTATGACCTTATTCTCAAGCACCGTTTTTACATTGTAAAGGCGCTTGATTTGCCGATTGACTACTGCCTTGCAGGTCTTAAACAATCTGCTTTTGAGGATATTGAAATCGTGTGGTCGCATCCGCAGTCACTTTCACAATGTGCGCAGTATATTGCCGACCACGGCTTTGATTCTGTTCCATTCTCCAACACGGCAATTGCCGCCCGTGATGTTGCAAAGGAAAAGCGCCTCAATGTTGCGGCAATCTGTTCATACAAAGCGTGTGAGGAATACGGCTTGAAGGTTCTTGACAATCATCTTCAGGACAATGACGAGAACACAACAAGGTTTATTGTCATCTCCAAAAAGCTGTACATTCCGAAAGATGCGAACAGAATCAGCCTTTGTTTCTCACTCCCCCATGTTACGGGATCGCTGTACAGTCTTTTGTGCAGATTCAATTCGCTCGGCCTTAACCTCACAAAAATCGAATCCCGTCCCCGTCAGGGCAGACAGTTTGAATATCTGTTCTACCTCGACTTTTCGGGAAATGTACGCAGTGAAAATGTTATTGAGCTTGTAAGCCAGCTTAGCGAAGAAATGCCCGAATTTAGTTTTTTAGGCAACTACGCAGAACCGGAGTTCCCTATAAAATAAACGGCGAGGCTTTGTGCAAATGAATACACAACATTATACAACAAAAGCGTCCGAATTAACGGACGCTTTTTACTTTGGCTTTAATTCTGTTTTTCAAGGTCTAATTTTTCAACAATTGCATCTACCGTAGTTTCGATACTGCTCAGTTCAAGTGACACCGTGATATCGGCATACTTTTTATAGAGCGGATAACGCACTCTGTACACATCGTCAAGGGTTTCGCCCTTACCGAATGCAATACCTCTTGTTTTGATGTTGGTAACTCTGCGTTTGATTTCGTCGAGATCAACATCAATGAAAACAACCTTGCCGTTCTTTTTGAGGTTTTCCATAGCGTTTTGGCTCAGAACCATTGAACCGCCTGTTGCAATAACGGTTTTATCATATTTAAGCTCCGCGCCGATTTTTCCCTCAAGATGGAGAAAATAGTCAAGGCCTTCATTATCGAGAATTTTTTGCAGAGGCTTCCCTGCCTCTTTGCAGATTATCAAATCTACATCAACAAAGGAATAACCCAGAGCCTTGGCAAGCAACACACCGACCGTGCTTTTGCCCGAACCCGGCATTCCGATTAAAACTATATTTTCCATATTAAAGAATCCTTACATTAAGTGAGTCTGTGCTTGAAGTCGGGCAGGTTTTGTTTGATGAAAGCACAACAACCGTGTCACCCTTTTTAACAACACCTGTGCTGAGTGCCTTTCCCATAGCCTGTTTTGTAATAGAGTCCGATGTGCGCTTTTCTTCGCCCATAACAGCCATAACACCCCAGTTAAGGCAGAGCTTTCTGCACACAAGCTGTGATGTTGCAACTGCGATAACAGGACAGTCGGGTCTGTAATGAACCATTGCTCTTGCAACTCGACCTGTTGCACTTTCAACAATAATAGCCTTTGCGCCTACTGCCTGCGCAATATTCTTTGCAGCTTTACAGATACTTGATCTGATTGGGTTAGTGTCCTTCATTCCGTGTTCTTCCACATACTCATGAAGTGCGGTAAATTCGCCGTTTTCCTCAGCCTCCGAACAAATTGCGTCAAGCGCCTTTACGCTTTCAATCGGATACTTGCCTGCGGCTGATTCCGCAGAGAGCATTACTGCGCTTGTACCGTCATAAACTGCGTTGGCAACATCGCTGATTTCGGCTCTTGTAGGACGGGGAGCTGTTGTCATACTCTCGAGCATCTGGGTTGCCGTGATTACATACTTACCCCTTGAAACAACCTTTCTGATAATCGTTTTCTGGATTTCAGGGAGTTTGATGAACGGAATTTCAACGCCCATATCACCTCGGGCAACCATTATACCGTCTGCGTAATCAATGATTGCGTCCATATCGTCAACACCGCTCTGATTTTCAATCTTTGCGATAATTTCAACATATTCATAACCGAGGCTGTCAATAAAGTCACGGAGAGTTCTCACATCATCATGGTTGCGAACAAATGATGCGGCAACAACTGTTGCACCGTGGTTAAGACCGAACTCAATGTCCTTTCTGTCCTGAGCGCTTACATACGGCATATTGATAAAGTAGCCCGGAATGTTGATACTCTTGCGGTTTTTAAGCACACCGCCCTTGTTTACGGTACAAACGATTGACTCGGGATTTACCGACTTAACGACAAGCGAGATAATACCGTCATCAAGCAAAAGCTCTCTGCCGATTGCCTTCTGACCTTCGGATTCAAAAATATCAACAAGCTTCGGAAACGAAAGGCTTACGCCTGTTTCGTCACCCTCCTCTTTATTTTTAAAAAGACTGAACTCTGCACCCTCCGAAAGCTCAACAGAACCGTCCTTGAATGTGCCGACTCTGACCTCAGGACCCTTTGTATCAAGCAGAATTGCAACATTTTGACCGCTTTCTGCAATTGCCTCTTTCAAGTTCTTGATTGTAACCTCAAGTTGGTCATAAACGCCGTGTGACATATTGATTCTGGCAACATTCATACCTGCGTCAATCATCTTGCGCATCATTTCTTTTGAATCACAGGCAGGTCCAATGGTACAAACTATCTTAGTCTTTCTCATAATTCCTCCGTCCTTTTTGAAATGCTTATATTTCATTATTGTGCATATGAATAAATCTGTGTGAATTTTCCAATCAAACACATTATAGCGTATCTACCTCACAATTTCAATCATTGATTTGTAAAATTTCACATTCTGTGCCTTGTACAAAAAATATTAAAACAAAAACAAAAAATCGGGCAGTTTCCTGTCCGATTTTTGTGTGAATTTGTAATTATAAAGCGCCTATAGCCAACTTCTGAATACATGTTGCATCAAGCACCGTAACCGTTCCGTCGCCATTGATATCGGCAAGCACAATTTGATCTGCCGTAAGTGTTGCCGCATTAACAATATACTTCTGAACGAGTGTTGCATCCATTACCGTTACAGTGCCGTCACCGTCAACATCGCCCTTTATCTCAGACGGAGTGTATTCGCTGAACCATTCGTTGCTGATCCAAGCCGCACGGCTTGTCATCCAATCAGCCGCATAGTTGTACATATCCGTAAAGCTGTTCTGATTGTAGCTTGTCTTTGTATTGCTTACCGTATATGTGCCTGTTTTTATATCAAAATCAGCTTTGTTCATTGAAGTGTGGTCACTAATCCAGTTGCTCGTTTTGATATACCAGCCACTCTTGTAGTTCATCTCTGCACTGTCCTTGAGAAGGTCGTAATACTGTGCTTTTGAATAAAACTCATTTGAACCCGAATAGTTCTGAGTTTTGCCTGCAAAGTAGTTGATTGCCGGAACAAACTTCTCAAACCAGATATTAACTGCCGCCTTATTAACCTGAGTGTTTCTTGAAAAGTTGTTAATAATGTTGGTGCTGCTCTGAGTGCGTTTTTGTCTGTCCTTGAATCTGCACCACCAGCCTGAATACTGTGTGTAATCCTTAACACCGAAGTTCTTAAGATCCCAAGCACTGCCTGTAGCATTACCGAGCGAATTATCGTAGTCCCATACAGGTGAGCCGAAGAACTTATAGTTACCGTCAGAATCCTGCTTATAAACAAAGTAAACGCTTGAAACACCTGAATCCCAGTTCTTGCCAAGCTCATTTATGAGCCACAGCTTTGCGCAGGAATCGACATCTGCATACTGTGAAAGGTCGGAAGCGGTGTTTTTTGCGGCATTGTGGAAAGCGTTATACTTTTCACGGACATAGTTCTTAACCTCATCATAGCCCTTGTCACCCTCTGAAAGCTCCGGAGCCTTGATTGTAACCTTGATTCCATCGTTACATTTTACATAGTAATCTTCACCGTCCACCGCGTTTGAGTCAACTTCACAAAGGAACGGAAAATCCTTGTTTACATTTCCGTCAGCGTCAAGGTATGCAGTATCGTCAATATCGTTGATAAGGGCATTTTTGCCGACCTCAATCTTTTCGGTCATCTGATATGAACCCCAGTAATAACCGTCTGAGTAGAAATCAACATATCTTGAATCCGAAGCATATGGAGTTCCTACTGCATCTGCAAGGTCATAAAGAAAACGGTTTCTTGTAAGTGAATCGTCCTGATAATTTGCAAGGAGAGAGAACTTCTTGCTCTTTGCCATACCGCCGATTGAAACCTTATCGGAATATGTAATGTTAAAGGGCTTTTTAGCCTTGACCCATGTTGAATTGCCCCTGCCCTTAATTTTTTTGATTGAGGTATTATCAATCTTGCCGTTCCTGTCAACAATAGCGCCTGTTGCAGAAGCAGAGTTGCTCTTGTTCTCACTGAGATAAGAGATAAGCTCAGAACCGTTGCCGTCGGCATTGCTGTTATTTACATAAATTGCAGACTCGGCAGATGACTTTAAGAATGTAAGAGAATAGGTCTTGCCGCCTGCACTTACACTGGTTGATTTGTCAATTGTGTAGGAAACCTCCCTTGACTCGCCTGAGGGAATAGTAACATTATTGACTGTAACATTGTTTGAATAAGCATTATAAAGCTCGACGCTTGTTGATGAAACACTGCTCGGAAGGAAAAAATACTTTTGATTTGCGTTAATTTCGTTCATATACTCGTTATGCTCACACTGCCAGGCAACCCACGCATCAGAGTCGGCAGAGCCGCTTACAGCATGGGCGTAAAGTGCATTCTGAGTTTTGAACGACAGCGTAGGCGAAGTTTCTTCAACAGCAGAAACAGATAACGCAGACATACTGCCGGCTGTCATCAAGCCTGCAAGCACAATTGAAATCGCTTTCTTTGTTGTTTTCACTTTAATCACTCCTAAAAAATAATATTGACAACGAACTTCTCAATATATTCACAAAAAGTTCACTTATTAATCACATCTGTCAAAATTATTGTAGCATTTGCATAAAATTAAAGCAAGTTATTTTTCAATATGTAAAAGCATTATTTTGCGAATTTTCTTTATTTTCAGTATTTTTTTTGATATAATATTATGGTAACGATAGGGTTACAAACCGAATTTTTATAACATAAGGAAGTGGCACAATGCGTAACAGCAAAAAGAAAAACTATTGTCTTATTGCAGCACTCGCATCACTCGTAGCTTTTTCAACAATGGCGGCAAGTGTTATGAGCGGCTGCGGTGAAAATTCCGATGAACAGAAAACGACCAAAATTGTTCACGAAACAAAAATAGACACTCAGATTGAAACCAAAATTGAAACATATACAGAAGTTGTAACCGACGCGCAGGGACACACAGAATATGTTGAAGAAACGAAGAATGTCCCTGTCAACAATGATAAAGCTGTCAGCAACGGCAATTCTTCCGAAAAATCAGAGTCCTCTGTAAATAATAATAATGGAAACAGCAACGAAAAAAATAACGACGGAAATAACGGCGGCAACAATAATAACAACAGTGTAAGCAATTCTCATAATAAGGGTTCAAATAATCAAGCCGCATCAAAAACAGAAAAGTCCGAAGGCAGTAAGACAAACAACAGTTCATCAAAAACAGATGGAAACAAAACAAACAACAATGGCAGTTCATCGTCAAAATCAGATTCGTCCAAGTCGGATTCATCAAAACCCGAGAGCAAAACACTTACTGTACACGGCAAAAAATATAATATAGGCGATACAGTTGTATGCACCTATAAGCTGACAACACCGGCTGTTCTTGAAAACTATCAGGCTACAATCAGCTATGATTCATCAAAGCTCAGCTGTTTGTCTGCAAAAATGTCAGAGCCGGCAAAGAACGGCGCTATGCTCAACAAAAACCTTAACGGTGAAATCAAAATCTGCGGTTCAAACATCAGCGATGGATACGACTACACAAAGGGCGGAAAATTTATGACCGTAACCTATGTTGTAAAGGCAGGCGGCTCATCTACACCTAAATTCAAATGGGAAATTGCGTCCAGAGCAAGCGACAGCAAGAATCTTATCAGCTCCGGTGGAAAGCCTGCAAGCGGATTTAAGCTGGTCGGATCATACACAAAGGGATAAGTTTATCTGAACTAAACAAAATATTTTAGCAAAAAGGGCTGTGAAGAAATGAAGTTTAAAGCTTCGTTCTTCGCAGCCTGACTTGTTTTGTAGGAGCGAACCGTGTTCGCCCGCCGTGTGCGCCCGCCACACGATTGGACGCTATGCGTTCAAAATAAACACATAGTTTTCATCGAATCAAAAAATTTAATTGTTCCCGACCGTAACACGGCATTTGTCTGTATAACAGCAACTTTGCGATATTTATATAATTTCAAATTAAAAATATTCTCTTATATTATCTGTGGGTATCTGATGAATGCCCATACAGATTATACATAACCTTAAATAAGCAGAAAAACAATTTTCCGTTTTCAGTTTTGAACTTTCAATTTAAATCAGCGTCCGTTATCCGTAATTCTGATTGCTACGGCGGTGACATCGTCCTCACGCTCGGCTTTACGGCGTTTTACCGCCTCGTCAACAACGGCCTTTGCAAGGTCCTGCGTACTGCCCTCATTCCATGTGCGAATAAGCTTTTCGAGCCATTTGTCATCGCCCGTAATTACACCGTCTGATACCATAACAATCATATCTCCCGTTGTCAGATTTACCGTGTCGGTTGAAAATTTTATACCGTTTAGTATTCCGGCAGGGAGCGACGGCATTTCACGAACCGTTACCCTGCCGTTTTTCTTTACAAATGTTACGGGTGCGCCTGCTTTTTTAAAAGTGGTTTTGCCGGTGTAGAGGTCAACACTTGTAACATCTACCGTTGAAAGCGATTCGTCCTCACTTTTCACCATGAGGGCGGAGTTCACAATCTGCAAACAGCTGTCGGCTGAAAGTCCCGCCCTTAGCAGTCTTGTCATAACAGACGCCGCCATATTGCCGTCAACGGCGGCTCTGCCACCCGTACCCATACCGTCACACACGAGCGCATAAGTTTTGCCGAAACCGTCATTGAAATAATTTATGCAGTCACCGCAAAGCTTACCGTTGTCGGCGGTGTGCTGGTCGCTTCCGATTTCAACATCAAACACGGGCATTTCGCACATTGCAATACGGATTCTGTTGCCCTCACGGCTGATTGTCGGAAGGTCAAATCTTCTTCCGCAACAGCGTGAAATCTCACGCATAACCTCGCCCTTAGAAAGCTTTTCGGACTTATTCGAGAGCGTAAGTTCCACGCTCATTCTTCCGCCGTTTGACACAAGGCAGACGCACTCCTCAACAATTGCACCGAGGCTTGTGAGGGCGCTGATTATCCGTTGTGCAGATTCGTTATCGCACCGCATTGTGTTGCGAAATTCATCAGCCAAATCGTGGAGAATATCGCCGATTCCGGAAAACTGCCCTGCAACAACACTCCGCACATCGGTAATCCTTTGTTGTGCCTCAAGCGCCGACTGATATTCACGGTAGTTTGCGTTCATTGAACGGGCAATTTCGCCTTTTTTACAGCAGTTTTTTACGAAAGATTTTTCAACATCTCTTTCGCCTATTGTGCCGTTCGATTCAAGATACTCTTCAAGCCTTGCAAAATCGTCACGGGTGACACCGCCCTTGTGTTCATAGCAGTACATTTTCAGTCCGCAGGTTTCGCAGACTTCATTTCTTGTACCCTCACAAACGGCTTCAAATGTCGGTGAATAGAGCTTTTTCATTTTTTCGGATACCTTTGAAACATCGTTTTTCACATTGCCGACCGCCTTTGAGGCAAAGTCGAGTCGCATAACAATATTTTTTCGCAGAGCCTCTCCGAGCGATGTATTTTTGTCGCTTGAAAACACGGGCGAAATCACATTGCCGACCTCTTTCGGAAGTACCATAAACACCGCACTTGCGGCAAGGCTTTCAACAAGCACACCCGACGGTGTTCCGAACTGCGAACCGAACGCAAGGCACATCACGCCGTTTGAGATTACAAAGGCAATCGCACAACCCAATTTTCCGAGCTGTGAAAAAAGCCCCGCCATAAGTCCTCCGAATGCAAAACCGCCGCAGATGTAGCCGTTCTCTCTTGATGCAATGCTGAAAATCGCCCCTGTTGAAATTCCGCTGATTGCACCGCCTGTAACCGAGCCGTAGCGTGAACAGAGCAAAATGACGAGCATTGCAATAATTCTGCCGAGCGAGATATTCTGCCACGCAATACTGCCGAAAGCCAGAATCAGGATACACCCCGACATAACCACGCTTGCGGTTTCCTGTTGCGAAAAAACTTCAAAGCTTCTGTTGTCGCCTGCAAGGTGCAGTGCCGTGCTGATAAAATACGCCGCCGCACCTGCAATTACCGCCTCGGTTACGCAATCGGCAAAGGTTGTCAGCGTGCTTGTGCTTACGAAAAGCAGCGAAACACCCGTTGCAAAAATCGGAACAAATGCCACAAGCGGAGCAAAAACCTTGCTTTTTGTAACCTTGTCAAGATCACCGAGCAGCCACCGCAGACCGCCTATTGCCGCCACAACGGCAAGGTAACGAAAGCTGTCCGAGGGTTTGAGCAGGACATATCCGAATGCCGTGCCTAAGAGTGATGACAAAAGATACTTTCTCGGAACTGCCGCCGCAAATGACGCCCCGAACGGTGCAAGGCTTCCGAGAACCGCTCCCCGTGACACCAAAATTCCGCAGAGCAGACAACCTGCGTTTGTGAGCATTTTCCGCATAAAATCGCCCTGAACAGCGGGCTGTCTGCGAGCCAAAGTCGTTTTTGCTTCCATAAAAATCAACATCCTTTAATGATTTACTTCTTTTTGTATTTTCATTATAGAATATTACGGATGACAGTTTTGTCTTTTTGTGAATGAGAATTTTTATATTCTTTTGTAGAAACAAAGTTGTGCAAAAGCTTAATAAAGTAATTACGCAAAAGATTGTTCAACATTAAAAAATGCCGTTGTTAAAATTACGATTTTGCATTATAATGGAACAAACAAAAGTGAAAGGACAGACAAAATGATTATAATGTCAGTTGACCTCGGAAAAGCACGCACAGGCATTGCCGTTTGCGACAAAACCGAGTTTTTAGCGTCACCGTATACGGTTATCTTTGAAAAGTCACCGAAACAGCTGCTTGAAAAGGTGTCAAATACAGCCAAAGAAACAAAAGCCGAGCTTATTGTTGTGGGACTTCCGAAAAATATGGATGGCAGTGAGGGCGAAAGCGCACAGAACGCCAGAGCATTTGCCGAAAATCTGAGCAATGAAACAGGCATTGAATGCGTTATGCAGGATGAGCGTGGAACAACAATAACGGCTCACAATTTTCTTAACACCACAAATACAAGAGGAAAAAAGCGTAAAAATGTCGTTGACGAGGTTGCCGCCACAATAATTCTTCAGGATTATCTTGACAAAAGAAAATCAGGCTTAAACAAATAAAATCATAAAAGATTTACCCTTCCGATGATTCCGGAGGGTTATCTAATGTACATTTTGAGAATTTTGTTGATTATTGTAATTATTTATGGTAAAATTTTTTCGGAGATTTAATCTTTGGTTTTACTTGAGAGAGGGATTCTATGTTTTGTCCGAATTGCGGAAATCAATGTCCTGACGGCACAAAATTCTGTCAGTCATGCGGTACACCGCTCACAAACAATCAACAGCAAAACACTCAGCCTGATTTTAACAATCAGCAGGCTAATTATCAGCAACCTAATCAGCAATATCAACAGCCAAATTACAATCAATATCAGCAACCGAATCAGTATCGGCAACCGATGTACAATCAACCGTATCAGCAGTATCCACAGTATCCCGATAAATTCAACGGACATCAGATGGGTTGGTACAAATTTCTGATTTACTTTGCACTTTTTGCAGGTGCGTTCTTTAATGTATGCTATGCTGTTTTGTACATGACAGGCAGTATTTACGAAACCGAGCAAATTGATCAGCTTACCGTATATTCACTTTATCCGGGTGTAAAAGCGGTTGACATCGTGTATGGCATATTGCTTCTTGTACTTGCTGTTTTTATGATCGTAACCCGTTTTCAGCTTTCAGGATTGAAAAAGAACGGTCCGAAAATGGTTGTTGCACTTTACGGCCTTAATATTGCCATTGCGATTATTTATGCCATTTTAATTTCATGCACAACAGATTACATGGCATTCGATGCGTCAACAGTCGGTCAGTGCGTTATACCGATTGTTATGGCAATTGTCAACAAGGTTTATTTTGACAGAAGAAAAGATATTTTCGTGAATTAAATTATGTTGAGAATTTTATAACCTAAAATTCAAGCACGCCGCAGTTTTTCTCACTTGAAACTGCGGCGTGCTTTTAAGTTAAATGCTTTAGTACTTTTAAGTACTATAAAATCATTGTATCACCCATTTATGATAAAGTCAATAGTACCGATAGATACTATGCAGGGTGATAATATGTATTTTAAAAGACTGCGTGATTTGCGAGAAGATCATGATATGAAACAAAGTGAAGTTGCCGAATATTTAGGAATTCAGCAGACGGTCTATTCACGCTACGAAAGAGGATTCCAGTCAATTCCTGTTGAGCATTTAATTAAACTGGCTGATTTGTACAAAGTTTCCACAGATTACATTCTCGGCAGAAAATAGTTACAAATTAAAGTCGGGCAGCAGATTTTCAATGCAAAATTTCTGTTCCCGACTTTTTTATTTGTGATACGGCGAGCCGCCGTACAAACCCGAACCGCCCTCGGCAGTACATATACTGTCTGAGGGCGGTTCGGTTTTACAAGGGGTTTCCTGAAGTTATCTTACTGAAATCAGTTGTTTTTAGGGTTTTTTTTGAAAATTCAACTCAGATTTAACGATACTATCCAATGATAATAAAAATATTTTTGATGCGTTCTCAAAACTGTTAAATCTGCTAAAGCTTTGACTGTACAAAAGCTCCTGCTGTTTTTGACTAAAAAGAACAGGAGCTTTAATGGGTAAAATTATAAAAAGCACTGGCTCAAACTATGTACCGGACAAGGTAAATCAGTACATAAGTTTTATTTTCATCTGCTCACAAAACTCAAGCCATTCATGTGACGGCTTTTCGTCTGTAATCAGATAATCAATCCTATCCCAATCCAAAAAATTAACGAATGCAGTATGGTTGAATTTTGAATGATCTGCAAGTAACACCACACACTCGGCACGGCTTGCCATCTCAGACTTCAAATCAGCCTCACCTTCGGAAGAATCAGTTATGCCTCTTTCCATATCAAGCCCTTTGCATCCGAGGAGAACAAGGTCAACATTGTACTTTTTCATAGCCTCTTTTGCAGGTTTTCCGTAGAAAGAACGGGTTTTTTCATCATAAAGTCCGCCGGTTGAAACCAGCTTCATTTTACAAGTGTCGAGTTCCTGAAAAATCTGTGCAGAAAAGGTAATTGCGGTAAGATTTTCATTGTCCTTAAAAAGCTTAACAGCCTCAAGAACAGTTGTGCTGTTATCAATCATCATCGTGTTCACACCGATAAATTTATCAACAAGCAGCTTAGCAATTTTCTTTTTGCTCTCAAGGTTGATTCCCTTGCGTTTAAAGAAATGCACTCTGTCATTCTGAGGAGTTGTGTTAAGAACAGCTCCTCCGAAAGTTCTGGTAATGATACCGTCATTCTTCAGCTTTTCAAGATCACGCCTGATAGTTTCTTCGGTTACATTATATATTCTGCTTAAATCCGAGACGAAAACCTCGCCTTCGGTTTCAACCTTTTGTCTGATTTCGTCAATTCTCTTTGCCATAAACATTTCCCTCAACTTTTATTACATACTAACATAATTATCAACAAAAGTAAAGGGAATTCGACTGTTTTTACAATAATTTTAACAATCGGGAGCGGATTCCTTCACCCTATACACAAAGGTGTATTAAGCAACCCTTAATTATTATTATTGAAAAAACATATTATGCCCGAGCGTAACATTGCAACCGTTCGCACAATCCCGTAGGGTATTTACAAAATCTGTTTTTCCGTACAAATAAACAACAACTTCCATATACAAAAAACAGTCGGGAAACAATGCGTTGCATTTTGCAAACTATCTTCCCGACTATAATTTTCCATTTTCAATTTTCAACTTTCAATTTAAAAAGCTCACTCTCTCCCTAATAAGACTATCTGCACAAACATAAAAAGGCTGAAAGAACAACTATGCTCTTTCAGCCTTTGATTATAATTTTATTCTGTTTTATCGGATTGCCGAATTATTTGAGTGCGGCAATTGCGGCCTCGATAAGAGCAATCTGCTCTCTTTCCTTTGCAGCCTGTCCCTTAACCTTTTCAATTACAGCCTCGGGAGCTTTTGCAACAAAGCCCTGATTGTTGAGTTTACCCTCGCTCTGTGCAAGACGCTTTTTAACCTGTTCAAGTTCCTTGTTGAGTCTTGCAAGTTCCTTTTCCCTGTCAACGAGTTCGTCCATAGGAATGTAAATCTTTGCATCTGATGTTACAATATTTACAGCACCCTCAATTTCAAAGCTTTCTGCAACTTCAACCTCGCTTGCTGATGCAAGCTTCTGAATGAACTGTGTACCGTCCCTGAATGTGTCGGCAAACTTTGTTGCAACATAAACCTTTGCTTTTCTTGACGGCGGAACATTCATCTCTGCACGGCGGTTACGGATTGCACGGATTGCATCCATAATTTTTTCCATTTCATCCACTGCCTCGGGATAATCAAGCTCTGCGTTGTATTCGGGATACTTTGCGAGCATTACTGTTTCGCCCTCGTGAGGAATTGTCTGCCAGATTTCTTCTGTGATGTACGGCATAAACGGATGGAGAAGTCTGAGAATTTGATCAAGCACATAAAGAAGTACCTGTCTTGCATTCTGAGCGTCCTCACCGTCACTTGAAAGTCTTGTCTTAACAAGCTCAATGTACCAGTCGCAGTAGCAGTCCCAGATGAATTCATAAATCTTCTGAACTGCAATGCCGAGTTCAAACTTCTCAAGATTTTCGTTTACTTCTTTTGCAACTGTGTTGAGAGTTGAAACAATCCACTTGTCCTCTGTTGTGAGAGTTTTCGGAAGTTCATTCTTAACATCGTGGTCATCAATGTTCATGTGAACATAACGGGATGCGTTCCAGAGCTTGTTTGCAAAGTTAGCGCAAGCCTCAACACGCTTGTCGGAATAACGCATATCGTTACCGGGTGTGTTGCCTGTTGCAAGGAAGAAACGGAGTGCGTCTGCACCGTATTTGTCAATAACTTCAAGCGGATCAATACCGTTGCCGAGAGATTTTGACATCTTGATGCCGTTTTCATCTCTTACAATACCGTGCATAAATACGGTCTTGAACGGAGCAGAACCCATATTTTCACAAGCTGAGAAAATCATTCTTGCAACCCAGAAGAAGATGATATCATAACCTGTTACAAGAGTGCTTGTGGGATAGAAATACTCAAGTTCGGGAGTTTTGTCGGGCCAGCCGAGTGTTGAGAACGGCCAAAGTGCCGAACTGAACCATGTATCGAGAGTGTCCTCGTCCTGATGAATGTGTGTACTGCCGCACTTGCAGCACTTTTCGGGTGCGTCTTTGGCAACCATAACTTCGCCGCAGTCATCGCAGTACCATGCAGGGATTCTGTGTCCCCACCAAAGCTGACGGGAAATACACCAATCCTTGATGTTCTCCATCCAATGGAAGTAAACCTTTTCAAATCTTTCGGGGATGAACTTTGTGTCGCCCTTGCGGACAACATCAATTGCAGGCTTTGCAAGCGGAGCCATTTTTACAAACCACTGCTTTGAAACCATAGGCTCAATTGTTGTGTGACAACGGTAGCAAGTGCCGACATCGTGAGTAAGCTCTTCAACCTCTTTGAGAGCACCGATTTCTTTAAGGTCGGCAACAATAGCCTCTCTTGCCTCCATTGTTGTCATGCCTGCGTATTTTCCGCAGTCGAGAACCTCGGGTTCGTTTTCGGCAAGCTGTCCCTTTGCCTTTAACTCGTTGTATTCTTCAACATCCTTTGCGCCTGTAAGGTGACCGTCATATGTAAAGCAACGGACAATCGGAAGATTGCAGCGCTGACCGACTTCAAAGTCGTTAGGATCGTGTGCAGGAGTGATTTTAACAACACCTGTTCCCTTTTCCATATCTGCGTGTTCATCACAGACAATCGGGATTTCCTTATTAAGGAGCGGAAGGATTACATGACAGCCGTGGAGGTGCTTGTAACGCTCATCGTCCTTGTTGACGGCAACAGCAGTATCACCGAGCATTGTTTCGGGACGGGTTGTTGCGATTTCAAGGTACTCGCCTGTTTCCTTAACCTGATAGAGCAAGTGCCAGAAATGACCGTTCTGCTCCTTGTATTCAACCTCGGCATCCGAAATTGATGTACAGCAATGAGGACACCAGTTTACCATACGGTTGCCACGGTAGATTTTTCCGTCATTATAAAGGCGAACAAAAACTTCTTTAACAGCCTTTGAACAGCCCTCGTCCATTGTGAAGCGCTCACGCTCCCAGTCACAGCTTGAACCGAGCTTTTTAAGCTGACTTGTGATTCTTCCGCCGTACACCTTTTTCCATTCCCATGCACGCTTTAAGAATTCTTCTCTGCCGATATCCTCTTTAGTGATACCCTCTTTACGCATTGCCTCAACGATTTTAGCCTCTGTGGCGATTGACGCATGGTCTGTACCGGGAAGCCAAAGTGCGCTGTAGCCCTGCATTCTTCTCCAACGGATAAGAATGTCCTGAAGTGTTTCGTCAAGTGCGTGACCCATATGCAGCTGACCTGTGATATTTGGCGGCGGCATTACGATTGTATAGGGTTTTTTATCTTTGTCAACCTCTGCGTGAAAGTAGTTGCCTTTCAGCCAGAAGTCGTAAATTCTGTCCTCAAACTCTGACGGGTTGTAGGATTTAGCAAGTTCCTTTGCCATAGTCATTACTCCTCTTGATTTATTGTTCGGATAAACCGAGTTCATATACCTTTTTATTATCTCATTTATGTACTGATTTGTCAATTATTCGCAAATAAAATGTAACATATAATTTCAAATTTATCACATTTAAAGTTTGACGAATAAAGAGTTAAATGGTAAAATATATTGCATAAAAGGGAACAGGAACAAACAATTTCAAGGGTGTGTATTATATGAAAGTCAAGGTTATGTGCCTTGTGCTGTGTGCGATGGTTTTCGCGTCAATTTTCTGCGGATGCGGAAGTAACAAAAATACCGAAATCATCGGCAAATGGGTGCCGACAACAGCAAAGACAAACGGCGAAACAATTTCATACAGCGAACTCGGAGTTGATGAGGATCAGTTCGGGCTTGAATTTAAAGACAGCAGCAACTGCACCGTCACTCTTGCAGGGATTTCATGCGATTCAACATACACCTTCAACGGAACTTCCGTTGACCTCTCGGTAAACGGCACGGCATACAAGCTGAGCTATGACAGCGGAGTACTTACAATGGTGCTTGATTATGATAACGACAGAATCGAATTTTCGTTTTCCAAGCAAAGATAGTTTTGTAAATTTAAAATTAAAAATTTTGGTCGGGCAGCTGCTTTGCAAAATGCAAAGTTATGTTGCCCGACCGTTTTTTATATATGAAATTTTCGGTTCGTTTGCAACATTACTTATTTGCCAAAGCATAAACCTTAATCGGCACATTTTTTCTTTTGCAATTTTCTATAACAAACCGTGTTCCGTGTGACATACCGTCCCAAAATGCAATAACTTCATCGGCATAATCAATTATTTGCAAATTTCTTTTCAAAGGTGCTGACCGCCCGTATCGTTCGTATTCGGGTAAAAATTCTTTTAGTTTAATATTATGTGTCTTACCGTAATTTCTCGCGCTTCTGTCAACACCAATAGCACCACCGCTTACTATTTCAGTTGTATTCTCAGGTAAATAATCGCCTAAATTATTCACTGTAATACTTCTTGAGCCTACTATCGCAATTTTCATTTTTTCACACTCCTAAAATTATGACACCATTATGACATCATAATAGCACCATTTTCGTTTTGACGCAATAATTACATTAAAATAGTGTCATAATAACATTTAGGAGTACCGATTATGGATGATAATATTTTACGATACACTCTGAGAGTTAACCGCACGCTTTTTCAGAAATTCAGATATGTTGCCGACTATGAAGGTCGTTCCGCAAATCGTGAAATTGAGCAGTATATAAAGCAAAGGGTTAAGTCCTTTGAAGAAGAACACGGCGAAATTGAAGTAAAAAAAGATTAAACATACGCATAGATTAACACCCTTTCGGAGTATTTCCGAAAGGGTGTTTTTTAATCAAACAAAACAATTTTCAACTTTCAATTTTCCATTTTCAATTTACACAAGAAACTTTCCTATCACCGCAACTGCGTCGGTATGACACAACAGGTTTGCGTTTTCACGCACCCTTGCCGCTGCATTGCGGTGCTTTTGTCTTTCACCGTATTCCGACAACACCCGTATCATATGCTTCGGCAACGAAAAATAATCAAACACAAGGTAATAATTTCCCGACATTTCGTATGCGGAGCTTTTTCTGCAACATATATTACTGCGGTACAAAACCTCTACCGCATTCAGAAAATCCGACGCATTCGCCATTTTCCAGCACAGACCGCTGTCGGACTTTTTCAGCCTGTATTTTCGTTTTTTCGGATTTGCCGTAACGAGGATACAACATTCATTGCCGAACGAAAAGGCCTCTATTTTCACATTTTTACCGTTCGTGTCAAGTCCCGCCCTGCAACAGGCAAGTCGCATAAGTCCGATAATCACCTTTTGATTATCCTCGTTTTTAAAGCTCATTTTTCCGAAATCAAGCTCAAAATTCTCCATATCCGATTCATCAAGCTTAATCAGCAGTTTATTATCACCGAGTTTGTCAACAGTCAAAATACTCCCTCCCCTAAATTCCGATACACATACATCTGTTTACATATTATGATGGACGGAGCATTTTTGCAAGTAAATATTACTGGAATAAAATTTGGCTGTTTTTTCACACATAATTGTCGAATATAGCGTATGCAATACAAAAAGGTTGCCAACATAACAATTTAATGCTACAATGTTGCCGTAAGATACAGCCACAGAAAATAAAAAGCAAAAGGAATGATTTTTTATGCCAAACTGGCTTAATGACGCTGTTTTCTATGAAATTTATCCGCAGAGTTTCTGTGACACCAACGGTGACGGAATCGGTGACATCGAGGGTATCATCAGCAAGCTTGACTATGTAAAAAGCCTCGGCTGCAACGCAATCTGGCTCAACCCGATTTACGATTCACCTTTTATGGATGCAGGCTATGATGTTCGCAACTACAAGAAGGTTGCAGAGCGTTACGGCACAAATGATGACCTTGTTCGTCTTTTTGACGAGGCTCACAAAAAGGGCATTAAGATTCTTCTTGACCTCGTTCCGGGTCACACATCAGACCAGCACGAATGGTTTTTAGAGGCCAAGAAAGCCGCAAAGAGCGAATATTCAAACCGTTACATTTTTACAAAGAGCGTATGGGACGCACCGCCGCAGTACCGTATGATGTGCGGACTTTGCGAGCGTGACGGCAACTATATGGTAAACTACTTCAGCTCACAGCCTG
>ULTC01047830.1_pt1 | contig 20263 bp, 13 predicted proteins | sample 1957091 | NCBI WGS metagenome assembly ULTC01 (sample SAMEA4835720, study PRJEB28245) | human gut metagenome | biome: gut microbiome; material: fecal sample | place: Denmark | collected 2008 | reverse complement strand
CTTGTTTTACTACCCTATAAATTTACACTACTCTCAAACGGGTCTAGCACCATGCCGCGATACAAAGTAGTTTTACTACCCTATAAATTTACACTACTCTCAAACTAATAAAAAAATCCGCTTCGGGCTGGGCTTGTTTTACTACCCTATAAATTTACACTACTCTCAAACAAAACAGATTACCTTACGAAACACTGAAAGGTTTTACTACCCTATAAATTTACACTACTCTCAAACCGTCAAAGTCAAAAGTAACAAAGCGACGGTGTTTTACTACCCTATAAATTTACACTACTCTCAAACATGGATTGAAGAACAAGGGGATACCTACGAGTTTTACTACCCTATAAATTTACACTACTCTCAAACATATTCTGCTATAATAGCATTTTTAATTTTGTTTTACTACCCTATAAATTTACACTACTCTCAAACTACCAACGCGTTTATAACGAAAGTTGAGGTGTTTTACTACCCTATAAATTTACACTACTCTCAAACTTGCAACATCCCCGGCACTCCTCAAGTGTGGTTTTACTACCCTATAAATTTACACTACTCTCAAACACGTGATAGCAAAGGACGGGCTTGATGCCGGTTTTACTACCCTATAAATTTACACTACTCTCAAACACTAGTACTTACGCTCACTGCACAGGGATAGTTTTACTACCCTATAAATTTACACTACTCTCAAACTTACACCGCAGGGCTTGACAAAAAATTTGCGTTTTACTACCCTATAAATTTACACTACTCTCAAACCATACCTCTTCACAACTGAAGGTGTTTATGGTTTTACTACCCTATAAATTTACACTACTCTCAAACGCCGTCGTCTGTTATTTCTGCGATACGTCCGTTTTACTACCCTATAAATTTACACTACTCTCAAACAACTGCGGTACTTTTAAAGCGTTGACAGTGGTTTTACTACCCTATAAATTTACACTACTCTCAAACTTATTCCCGAGGGAACACCTCTTGAGATTTGTTTTACTACCCTATAAATTTACACTACTCTCAAACTGCGGGAGCTGTGGCAACGGCGGTAACAGCGTTTTACTACCCTATAAATTTACACTACTCTCAAACCATTCCAATATAGCCCGTATACATTCCCCAGTTTTACTACCCTATAAATTTACACTACTCTCAAACATCGTCGTCCACACGATAGTCACATGACATGTTTTACTACCCTATAAATTTACACTACTCTCAAACTGTACCGCAATATGACGCTCCACGCATGGCGTTTTACTACCCTATAAATTTACACTACTCTCAAACTCCGTGGGCGCACGGCTTAAAAACCGCCATGGTTTTACTACCCTATAAATTTACACTACTCTCAAACATGTGTTTAAATGCCGTATGCGGTACACAAGTTTTACTACCCTATAAATTTACACTACTCTCAAACGGTAGCTGGTACTTACGCTCACTGCACAGGGTTTTACTACCCTATAAATTTACACTACTCTCAAACTATTATGAGCACTTTTGCTCCCGTCCTCTTGTTTTACTACCCTATAAATTTACACTACTCTCAAACATATGCAGATGTCGGACGCGTTGGGAAGCAGTTTTACTACCCTATAAATTTACACTACTCTCAAACGACGAGGACAAGGCTTTTGACGGACTCTTCGTTTTACTACCCTATAAATTTACACTACTCTCAAACAATCGAAAGTAAAAGAAATGATGTTTCCATGTTTTACTACCCTATAAATTTACACTACTCTCAAACTCAGAACGGTCGCCGATGTAAGCACGGATTGTTTTACTACCCTATAAATTTACACTACTCTCAAACGTTGTAATCGGAATAAACGCAAAGGGTGATGTTTTACTACCCTATAAATTTACACTACTCTCAAACATGTTGCGGAACTAGAAACTGGAAATTGTAGTTTTACTACCCTATAAATTTACACTACTCTCAAACATGTTGCGGAACTAGAAACTGGAAATTGTAGTTTTACTACCCTATAAATTTACACTACTCTCAAACTGTTCATCAGCGGAACTAGAAACTGGAAATTGTAGTTTTACTACCCTATAAATTTACACTACTCTCAAACGCTCTGACAAGCAGAAACACAGGACGCGTCGTTTTACTACCCTATAAATTTACACTACTCTCAAACGTTGCAACGTACTGCCCACGCCCTTTGGGCGTTTTACTACCCTATAAATTTACACTACTCTCAAACCAACCTCGCTAGGTATCCCTGATACAGCAGTTTTACTACCCTATAAATTTACACTACTCTCAAACAAGTTGAGTTTCTCGGTCACATAAAGTTAAGTTTTACTACCCTATAAATTTACACTACTCTCAAACAGTTTTAGTTATTTTAAAGTCATAGTTGATGTTTTACTACCCTATAAATTTACACTACTCTCAAACAGTAGTTTGATTTATGACACTTATCCCGCTGTTTTACTACCCTATAAATTTACACTACTCTCAAACTTTAACGACAACACATACTGATACACGTACGTTTTACTACCCTATAAATTTACACTACTCTCAAACTTTGTGCGTGTGTAAAACCACCTCGGAAAAGTTTTACTACCCTATAAATTTACACTACTCTCAAACGAACATAGAAATATCAATTGCGGCGGCACTGTTTTACTACCCTATAAATTTACACTACTCTCAAACAGACTGTGTTGTTATCGGTAATAACTCTTTGTTTTACTACCCTATAAATTTACACTACTCTCAAACCACAAACGCAGACGGTCGCATCGCTGAGATGTTTTACTACCCTATAAATTTACACTACTCTCAAACATAAAGGTTATCGTTATGCTGGCTGTGAGAGTTTTACTACCCTATAAATTTACACTACTCTCAAACGATTGAGGACACAAGCGTTATCCTGACTTTGTTTTACTACCCTATAAATTTACACTACTCTCAAACAGTTGCGATACCGAGTGTTGAGGCTGTGTAGGTTTTACTACCCTATAAATTTACACTACTCTCAAACTTTATTATAACGTGCCTGTGTGTATTCTGTGTTTTACTACCCTATAAATTTACACTACTCTCAAACATGTCAAATGAAATGAAAGGGGAAAAAATGGTTTTACTACCCTATAAATTTACACTACTCTCAAACTTACGGCTCAGTGTCCGCAACAGTCTTAAGGTTTTACTACCCTATAAATTTACACTACTCTCAAACCATTCCAATATAACCCGTATACATTCCCCAGTTTTACTACCCTATAAATTTACACTACTCTCAAACCGTTAACTAAGGCTGTAGGCGATGTATTTAGTTTTACTACCCTATAAATTTACACTACTCTCAAACGCGTGATAGCAAAGGACGGGCTTGATGCTGTGTTTTACTACCCTATAAATTTACACTACTCTCAAACGATGAAGGCAATTACGGTGCTTCGCTTTATGTTTTACTACCCTATAAATTTGCACTACTCTCAAACAGCGAGACCATTGCTTTTGACGGTCTCTTTGTTTTACTACCCTATAAATTTACACTACTCTCAAACAGCATATCCTGTTGCTTACCATAAAAAGCAGTTTTACTACCCTATAAATTTACACTACTCTCAAACCGGCGGTCATTGCCTATACGATAGGAGAAGGGTTTTACTACCCTATAAATTTACACTACTCTCAAACCCTGTTCGCCCTCCGTCCAACTGGTGGCATGTTTTACTACCCTATAAATTTACACTACTCTCAAACATGTGCTTAAATGCAGTTTGTGGCACACAGAGTTTTACTACCCTATAAATTTACACTACTCTCAAACGAGTGAATGAATATGCAATGTTAAAAGATTGTTTTACTACCCTATAAATTTACACTACTCTCAAACTGCGGCTAAGAACGGTCGTAAGCCCGTCAAGTTTTACTACCCTATAAATTTACACTACTCTCAAACTTGTCAATGCCTATAAGCACTTCCGTTTTAGTTTTACTACCCTATAAATTTACACTACTCTCAAACTGAACGTGTTGTGCGTTATATGTGCGCAAAGTTTTACTACCCTATAAATTTACACTACTCTCAAACGCCTGATATAGCTTTGGTTTGTAAGAGTATGTTTTACTACCCTATAAATTTACACTACTCTCAAACTTTGCGCCCGCTGACAGTGTCGCATTTGCAGTTTTACTACCCTATAAATTTACACTACTCTCAAACTGCGTCACTATATGGAGTGATATAATGCCAGTTTTACTACCCTATAAATTTACACTACTCTCAAACCCATCGACCGCTTGGGAAAGCTGTTCAACTGTTTTACTACCCTATAAATTTACACTACTCTCAAACACATTACCGTGTTGCCCGGAGTGCGGATATGGTTTTACTACCCTATAAATTTACACTACTCTCAAACAGTGGTTTTTCCCCTCGAACGAGGGGAAAGTTTTACTACCCTATAAATTTACACTACTCTCAAACTATCAGTCTAATTTCCCCAAATGCCTCAATGTTTTACTACCCTATAAATTTACACTACTCTCAAACCGTCTTAACAACTGCGACAGTCGACAGCTTGTTTTACTACCCTATAAATTTACACTACTCTCAAACGGATGAGAGTATTGCCAACCCTGATAACGCGTTTTACTACCCTATAAATTTACACTACTCTCAAACACTCACCAAATGCCTTATCAATGTCATTTTGTTTTACTACCCTATAAATTTACACTACTCTCAAACCCTTTGTATGCTGATACTGCAGCCAATTAGGTTTTACTACCCTATAAATTTACACTACTCTCAAACTGACGATGACCTCATAGCAAAACTTTCGGAGTTTTACTACCCTATAAATTTACACTACTCTCAAACTGATAACAATGCCTAAGAGAGTAAGAGACAGTTTTACTACCCTATAAATTTACACTACTCTCAAACGCAGAGAGTGGTGCAAAAAGCACAGATACAGTTTTACTACCCTATAAATTTACACTACTCTCAAACGACACGATGTCGCACCATCTCTGTTTTACAGTTTTACTACCCTATAAATTTACACTACTCTCAAACAGGCAAGAATGCTTACAAGTGCTATGATTTGTTTTACTACCCTATAAATTTACACTACTCTCAAACAGGAGGAACACATGAAAAAGTACAATGAAAGTTTTACTACCCTATAAATTTACACTACTCTCAAACTGAGAACGAGTGGACATCAATGAGCAAAATGTTTTACTACCCTATAAATTTACACTACTCTCAAACATAGAGGGAGCAAGACTTTCAACGCCCGCAGTTTTACTACCCTATAAATTTACACTACTCTCAAACGAGTTATCCGGCAAGCGCATCACGACCTTAGTTTTACTACCCTATAAATTTACACTACTCTCAAACAAATCGGACTAGTTGCTGAGGGTTACGCAAGTTTTACTACCCTATAAATTTACACTACTCTCAAACTTGAAATGTCTTTCTTACTCCCGTACTTTGGTTTTACTACCCTATAAATTTACACTACTCTCAAACAGCCGCTCGCGCGGCTATCTATGTTGCGCAGTTTTACTACCCTATAAATTTACACTACTCTCAAACCTCGTAATATGATAAATTTTCATACCCGTAGTTTTACTACCCTATAAATTTACACTACTCTCAAACAAGGCATTGAATGAGTGCGCGACACGGTGCGTTTTACTACCCTATAAATTTACACTACTCTCAAACCGGAACACTATTCGCAGAAACAGCTCCGCAGTTTTACTACCCTATAAATTTACACTACTCTCAAACTTGTTTCATCTGCCACAGACCCTTATTACCGTTTTACTACCCTATAAATTTACACTACTCTCAAACATATATGCGAAGTCACGATGTTCACTTGCGGTTTTACTACCCTATAAATTTACACTACTCTCAAACTGCCGCTTCATGTATTCCTCACTTGTCATCGGTTTTACTACCCTATAAATTTACACTACTCTCAAACACGCGGCTTGCGCTTTGCGCATAAAGCCACAGTTTTACTACCCTATAAATTTACACTACTCTCAAACCGGATTATACCGTTAATCCCGACTTATCGAGTTTTACTACCCTATAAATTTACACTACTCTCAAACGATATGGTACACGCGGCTAAGGCACTACGCGTTTTACTACCCTATAAATTTACACTACTCTCAAACATGATTTGAAAGCCATTACGCCTAAAAGCCGTTTTACTACCCTATAAATTTACACTACTCTCAAACGATAAAGGGCTTGGGCTTACATACGAGGTAGGTTTTACTACCCTATAAATTTACACTACTCTCAAACTGTGTTAATCCACATCGCATTATCCCACGAGTTTTACTACCCTATAAATTTACACTACTCTCAAACCCCGGCGGTGCGCACTGCGCGCCGCTCACCGGTTTTACTACCCTATAAATTTACACTACTCTCAAACTATGTCGATACCTTGTAAGTCCTCGGGCGGTTTTACTACCCTATAAATTTACACTACTCTCAAACGTGAAAACTCGTGGTAATTTTCGTCCCCCTGTTTTACTACCCTATAAATTTACACTACTCTCAAACAACAAAAAGAAAGCGTGGTACTGGCACAGGTTTTACTACCCTATAAATTTACACTACTCTCAAACACCTGCAGGTGCTTGAATATTTCAAGCAGAGTTTTACTACCCTATAAATTTACACTACTCTCAAACCTATTATCAAGTATAAGGCGCCCCCGAGGGGTTTTACTACCCTATAAATTTACACTACTCTCAAACGGCTTTGGCGGTCTTGAGCTTGCAGGCTTTGTTTTACTACCCTATAAATTTACACTACTCTCAAACCTCAAATTTGGAAAAGCGACACTACTCGCCGTGTATCTATAGGGTAGAAACTATCATTATAATATCACATTTTCTATTATGAGTCAATTATATAACGCACAAATCATCATCAATAACTACTCTTTTTTCGAATCTTGTTTTTCCCTTGTCGGACGATTCGATACACAAGAGTGGTATTCCGTGCTCAATAACAGATTCAAACAGCTTTTCTGCTTTTTGCAAAGAAAGACAGCTGCGAAGATTCACGCATATAAACACCGTTTTACCGGCATACTCGGTCATTGCAAGGAAAAACTCCAAAAGCTTTTCCTCCAAAGTATCATAGCTGTCCACAAATTTAAGTCCGAACATTTTTAACAAAGGCGTAACATCGCATATCTCATCCGTAACAAATTCACCTTCTGCATACTGTGCCAGCTCAGAAATGTACCTCTCTGTCGCAGACAGCATTTCGTTTGTTCTGATAAACATGTCTTCGTTAACAGAGCATTTTTTCAAATGCGCATACAATTTGGAAATGAGCTCCTTACGGTTCATTTCAAACGGCACAAATTCAGTTATCATCGTTGCTTGTTTAGCAAATGATATTAGTTTTGCGTTGCACGATATAACAGAAAATCCTGTTCCTCCTTCTATCTGATCGTTTATATCATTCAGCACCGTGTAAAAGAAATCCGGATGTTCAATTATCAACGTCAGGACTTTATCCTCCGAGTCAACATATAATTCAATTTGCGAATAGGCAAACGTCATAAAATCACCAGCCTTTCGTCGCTGTCTATAACATCGGATACAAATTCGCCTGTAATATATTCCATATCCGCAAATTGTTTTTCCGTTATACACAGCAAAGACACAATACCCGCCGGAGGACTGTTACGTTTGATTCCGTCGGATATCAGTCTTGCCGCTGTGCGATTCAATGCCATACGGCAGTAAACCGATTCCTGAAACATCATAAAACCGCTTTTGATCAGATATTTTCTGAATTTTGTGTATTCCCGGCGTTCCTCTGTGGTCGTAACCGGCAAATCAAAAAGTACAAGTAATCTCATATATCTGTAACTCATTTTATCTCCGTTTTTAAATCCCGAACACGATAATATCTTATCAGAGAAACATCGTTTTCCTCTATTGCGTCAAATACACTTCTGCAATAAATTTTAACGGCATTTGTAACATACTGCTCAGTATTATTGATTATTACGCTTTCATTCAATATTCCTATAATCTCACGTTTCTGCTCTGAGGTAAAAATGCGGTAGTTCTTTTCTCTGACAAAACGATCTATCAGCGTTCTGAACGGCTCCATCAGATCAGAGCCAAGATTAAAATTATTGAACATATTATCATGGAACAGACCAAGCTGTGTAATGTATCCGTTAGATGTAATCTCACGATTGAATGCGGAAAGTATTATGCTGTATCCGTAGTTGAGTGCGGAATTAATTACATTATCAGCGTTTCTTGAAAACTCTTTTCCGAAAAGCGCATTGAAATATACTTTTGCGGCATGACCCTCCCTGTTGGTTTCATCGCCGAGTTCAATCTCGTCTATATATCCCTTAAGCATCCCTGCTTCTTTTTCATGACCGAATTCCTTAAGAACACGAGCCTGATTGCGTATTTTTTCGCTGACTATGCTTGTCCATATATACGCTTTGACATCTTCGTCCCACTTCACCTGTTCACGCACCCTTGCCGTACAGTTATGGCAGCCGTATAAAGGCAGCATTTCGCACGATGGATTGTGTTTCTCATCACAAAATATCAATTTCACCTTGCGATTTGCAAGCTCGTTGATAAGACTTGCGGTTATCGATACCGCACAATTCTCAATTATAAGCACCGATACTTCATCCAATAATACACGCTTGATATTTTCTTCACTTCTCACGACCATGAAGCCAAGCTTCTTATCAAGCTTGGCTCTTCCGGTCACAATTACAGTCCTCCAGCTCATAGCTCAAGTAAGTTGTCAGACTTCTTTTCATACAAGCCTGTCGGTGACTGATCAATGATTCTGATGTCACTATATTTAGTATTCTTTAATATAGCAGACATTCTTTCGGTGTGATAGCTTTCTACACCACCAACCGGTTTCAGATTACACGTGTTAATTCGTCCCGTTTTTAAAACATCCACGAGTAACAGCAAAGTTTTCATCTGTTCTATAATAGACAGCTCTGCAAACTTATCTCTTCCTTCTTCCATCTTTTTTCCGGCTTCCGCAAGCTTGCTTATTTTGCTGAAAGGCTCAGAAATACACTTTTTAGCTATCTCATCGTACACTTTAAGATTTGATAAAACGTCAAAAGCTTCTCCGGGCTTGAATTTACTGCCTTTATCACTTTTATCGATATACGATGATACAGCTTTAATGTAATCAGATGTATCCTTTGAATATATTGCAGCCATTGCTGATGAAATAGTAAAATAATGATAACTATCTTTTGAACGTATATTCACACGATAACCGTCAAACTCAAACAGCGTGTTAATTTTTATTGGTCTTCTTTTCAGCGGAAACGATATATCATCGATTGATATTTTTGCAATATTTTTAGCCGGCAATGCGTTTTTAAGTATAGAATATGCGTATTCGCTTGCGAAACTGTCATCAGAGAAATAACGCTTTTCACATAATAATTCTACCGGAATGATAACCGCTCCGACTCCTGTACACTTGATTAGAGAAAAGCATGAAATACTCTTGCTGTTATACCCTCCGTATTTCACCGGGTCGAGATCTTTCTTTAACCTTGCAAGATCCGGATTACCGGCTCTGTCGGGATTCTGATTAAAGAACCCTCCCTTTCTCTTATAGCAATAACGTACATATCTCACACTGTTTTTGCTCATCATACGCTTAACCGTATCAAAATCCGTTTCAGGATTCCATGCCGTTTCACCATTTCTTGAAACCTTATGCTTAAGCGTTTCCTTGACCTTGATCGTATAATGCTTGTCGGCATTTTTAACAAAGTTCATAGGGTTGGAAGTAAACTTGACATCATGGACATTACCGATAACAATATTCAGATAAGCGTCCTTGGCATGATGCAAGTCGTTTATCTCTCTGCATTTCAGCATATCAAAATCATGTCTGAACTCCGAAACCTGTCCTGCTTTTACATAAACAATCTTACTGTCGGGGAACATTTCTTTGAGCAGCGTTGCAACAGCCTTTGTTGACTGTCTTGTTTCAACAAGCTGACGTTCAATAAATCCTGCGAGCTCATCTTCTGTAAACGGCGTTGAACGTGTCAATCTCTCATATTTTACCTTGTCTGTCGGATTTTTAGGATCACGATAAAACAGATTTTTCCAAAGCGGATGCATTTTATTTCTTATCTCAGCTTTTATCGGATAATCGTCCGACTTCTCACCGTTAAGCTGTGATTTTACAAGTACCTTGTTATGAAGCGAATCATCATTTATTTTGCTCTGAGGAAAGATATGATCAATATCGTAGCAGTGATTATCGCCAAGACGACTGAAATCTATAGCCTCACCGGAATACATACATTTTCCAAACTGGATAAAATAAAGATAGTACTTCTCGCTTCTGAGCTGTTCATCGGAAAGGCTGCCAAGTTGCGATCTCAGATGCGATATATCTTCATCACTGACAAATGCTTTTGCAGAATCATACAGCTTCTCTATCTGTTCTCTTCTTGATGAAGTACGCTTTCCTTTTTCTCCTGGCTTGCCGCCTCTTGCCATCTCTACGAAAATCTTATCCGGATCCTTCTTTGTTATCTTGTGAAGCTCCTTAACTATCTCCATTGTTCTTATAATAGCTCTGGATACCGACGGAGATACATACATTTCACGAAGAGTCTGTGCAATGCTGCCCGTAGGATTGATCATATAGTACTTTTTGTTTTCTTCTTCTATAAAGCTCTTGTAGCCGTATGAATCTGACAGAATCTGCATTAGGTTGATGTTCTCAGCCCACATAAAATCAATAATGCTTCTGCCACCGATCTCACCGGTATTCGTATCAAGCTCATAACAGCCTGTAAGCAGTTTAGCTGATAATCTGCCATAGTCCTTATACGAAAGACGACTTATATATCTGATATCCTCTGCGGGTAAATCGGAATACTCGGCCTTTAGCCATGAAACAAGTCTCGGCTTATCTGTAGTAACGGTAATACGCTCAATTATTCTCTCAACATCGTTTTCTGAAAGAGATCCATTCTCGAGCAGCCTTCTGAAATCAAGATATGACTTAAGCGAAGACTTTATGTTAATATCAACCCCGCTTAACGAATCACCTTTTTCTTCGCTGAATGCACCTTTTCGCTTAAGTAATTCCGTGATTTTCTTGACCGTCACTCTTGACGTTTTCATAAACAGCTCATTGAATATATCCTGTTTCAACTCCGGTGAAATCTTTTCACCGTTGACTTTGATATTATTTATCTCATTCAAAACAGTATATTTGCTATACAGCAACGAGTATTTAGGAAGGACATCTTCACCGGCAAGATATGTGCATTTACAGGTCATTCTTCTGATAAATCCATCTTCGGATTTATCGAAATCAACCATATTTTCAAAATTCCACGGATATATTCTTCCTTCAGCCTTGCGTACTATCCACACATTGTCGGTTTCATTTCTTTTTACCAAAGGTCCCACAAAATAAGGTATTCTGAATTTCATAATCGTAAGAATCTTTTGCTTTACAGAAATACCATCCTCCGTCTCGTTGAAAAAATCAAGATAAGCCGATGCTTTATCAAGTATCATGCTCAGCTCATGATAATATAACTGGTACGGAATAACACGGTTTTCGTCGGTAACCTGCTTTGGACAAAGTGTTTTGCTGTTGCACTTTTCAATCAGTTCATTATATACCGCCTCGTCGTCTGATTCGGGTTTGATTTTTTCGAGCTTGCTTTTGATATATTTGCAAAATTCTTCAGAATTTTTCTTTTTAAAGTTTGACGGAAGCTGCTTTAACTTGACATCTGTTACATTATATGAGTAGCTGACATAGTTCGGCTTTTCACCGGCTGTGCGGAATATTTCATCGTACTGAGCCCTGTCGAGATATTTACGGACTATGTACTTAAGTGCCTTAAGATCCGATTTATGCTGTTCGTATTCGCACACCTTGGCATCGGAAATTGTTTTTTGACCTTTCAATACATCGATAAGCAACGACCAGTCATACATTGCTTTTACAGCAGAAAGCAGAGGAACATCGGTATCTTCCATAGAAGAAGCCAGTAAATCAATAGTGTCGGCAAAATCCGCTTTTCCGACCTCTACAGTCTGTATATCAAGTTCATCATAAGACGGATTTCTGAACAGCTTGGCGAGATTTGTTTTTCCTCCCGATATAAACTTTATAAGAACGTCAATATCTATCGGATATTCTTCGTCTTTATAGCAATCCGGTGTCTTTGTATTTCCGAACAGCAGATTCTTGATTTCCCTCTCCTTTGCCGTTATGCCTATCTTCTTGCGGAGAATAACAGAAAACTCGTTCTTTACACTTTCAGAAAAAGGATTATCCTCTATATCGTTCGATTTAAACCAATCCGTAAATTCGCAATAAGAAGAATCAAAATCAAGAACTGCCTGTACATTGTTTTCGTCAGCACCGTTAAGGAAATGTCCTCTGTGTGCCACTATAAAAGCACAGGCAAGATAAACGAGCCTTACATCATGTGGCTTATTGCTTTCAGAAAGCTCTTTTATAAGATGATGAATTGTCGGATACATTTTAAAATAGTCACTGTCTTTAAAATCCGCGTCATCAAAGTATGTATTGACATTTTTGCTTGTTCTGTCTTCCGGATAAAGAGAGCTCTCCTTTAACCTCAAAAAGAAATCCGGATCGGTTTTCAGAATCTCTTTTGCAAACAGTTCACCGAGCAGTGCCACTCTTTGTTGTCTGCGATCCAGTCTGCGTCTTGCGGTTCTGTGCCCCCTGCGTTCCTCTGCAAGAGAGGCGGCTTCAAACAGGCTTACTCCCCACATTAAATTGTTCTTATATCTGAGCAGTTCATACTTTTCGTTTGTAGTCGACCAGCCTACCGAATCTGTGCCGATATCAAGACCGTAATAAATTTTTGAATTTTCTTTAAAAGACATATTGACATTCCTCCATAAATGTGTTATTATATTGTCATAGGATTTACTACCCTATAAATTTACACTACGAGTTCAAATAAAAATTATTTCAAATCGTACTTTTTAGCACATCACAAGTGTTGTGAATATTAACTCACCTTCGGGTGAGTTTTTTATTTACCCAAATAATCAATCAGTATGCTTATTTATATATAGTATCATATCACAACTGATTACAGATTTCAACATATTTTTTAAATAATTGACAAATTACTTTTCTGATTGCTAAAAATTTTGTCGAATTTGTTGAATACCACTTGTTATATATTAATATATCATACCACAGCGGTTATCCCATAAACAGTACATTTCAATAACTGAATGTAACCGCTTCCGAAAAGCAGATATTCCCGTTACGGCAAACTTTCGTTTCATCAGATTTGTTCTGCTCTTTTATCCGCATTACAACGAAAACAATAGCAAAAGTGCCGTAACGAAAAGCAAAGCCCTCGTCACAGCACCAAACAGCCGGCTTTCTAAAACCGACAGCGTCATAATTGCAACATCATAGTGTTCTGCTTTCCAAGCATTCCCCTTACTGTTGCCGAAAACATTGTCCTTTACAGCTTCTTCAAACCCACCTATCGCAAGATGTTTTCCCGAACACCGCCGTTACGCACATATCTCCGCCCTTGATCTGTGCGAATACCTCGCCATTCATCTTGTGCATTAGCTGTCGGCAGATGTAAAGCCCAAGTCCGCTTCCCTTCAGGTTTTCTGCGTTTGCACCTCTCCAAAAGCTTTCAAAGATGTGCGGCAGATCCGTATCGGGAAGCGTACAGCCGCTATTCTTCACAGCAATAAGAATACAGCCCTCCTCTTCGGAAAAGCTGATTGAAATTTCCTTGCCGTCGCCGTATTTTATGGCGTTCTCCATTATATTCTGAACCACCTCGACACTTCGGTCAAGATCTCCGCTTATAAGGCAATCACCATATTCTCCGACGAAAAAATCAGTCTTTATGAGCGACAATTTTTCGGTATAGTAAAGCTTGATTTTTGTTACAAGTTCCGACAGATAAAACTCGCCCATTGTAACATCAAGACTTAAAAAGTCCTCTCTTGAAGCAGTGATGATTTCAGCAACATATCCCTCGATTTCATCGGCTTTGGCATTGATGTTTTCGGCAATTTCAAGCTGTTTTTCCTTGTCGGTATACAGCCCCTTTGAGAGTGCTTTTGAATACAGCTTTATAGCCGACAAGGGAGTTTTTATATCGTGCGACAGGGACAGCAAAAGCATTTTCTTCTCCCTTTGCAGATTTAATTCACGCTCTTTCTGCTGTTCCATATTCTCCCGGAGCATATCCACACCCCAGACAAATCGCCCGAAAAACCTGTTTTTCGCTTCCTTTACAGGTGCAGTAAGATTACCCTTTGAAAGCTCATAGGGAATATCGGTGAGTTTCTCAAACGGAGCGAGAATTTTTGCCCGTATGTAAATCATAACCGCAATGATTACCACAGACATTATGCTAAGGATTACGTTCACAACAATTATTGTTTCCGCCTTATCAACGCTTCCGTCAGCGGTATAATCAAAACGGTACAACTCGCCGTTTATCTCTCTGATAACATAGTCGCTGTGGGAATTGTAAAAGTCCTCGGCGTACTCGCTTACGCCCGTTACATATTTGCAATCTGAAATGTCATAAGCGTTCCCGTTTTCGATTTCGTTTACAAGCCTTGAAACCTCTACAAGATATGGTCTGCCGCCGGTGCTATCATTAAGAAGTATCGCATTTGCTGTAACAAAAACCGTAATTATAACCGCCACCGCTAAGGCGAAAATTTTGTTAAATGCTTTCATATTTGTAGCCTACTCCCCATACCGTCTGTATATGCCTCGGATTTTTCGGATCGTCCTCGATTTTCTGACGAAGCCGCTTTATATGCACTGTGAGAGTCTGCTGTTCCGAAAAGCTGTCACTGCCCCAGATCTGATTAAATAGATACTCCTTTGTAAGAATCCTGCCCTTATTTTCGATAAGCAATACCAGTAATTCAAATTCCTTTACAGTCATTTCAATAGGTATGTCGTTTCTGCATACCGTTCTGCTCACCTTATTGACACGAATATCCCCGTCGATAAGCTCATCAACAGCGTACCGACGCTTGAAAATACCTGCAATTTTTGCAAGCATTATGTCAATGTCATACGGCTTTTCAATGTAATCGTCAGCACCAAGAATAAGCCCGTTCAGCTTATCCTCCTTGTCGACCTTTGCACTTACGATAAGTATGGGCGTGTCGCTTTCTTCACGAATTTTTCTGCACACCGCAAAGCCGTCAATTCCGGGTAGCATTACATCAAGCACGATAAGCCTTGCGCCGTATTTTTCATACAGCGGCAAGGCTTTTTCACCTGTTTTGGCAACAGATACCGTGTAGTTTTCCGCACGGAGAAAATCACACAGTATATCGGCAAGTTCTTCATTGTCTTCAACAATTAAAATATCGGTCATATTACCACCCTAATTCAAGTAACCGGTTATTCAGCGCACGTTCACGCTCTCTCACCTGAGAATTGCTTTCACATCTGCCGAGATTATAATCGTCCCTGATATTGCCGTCAACTATATACATAACTCTTGTGCATTTTGCCGCAACCTTAACATCGTGAGTTACAAGCATAACTGTCGTACCGTCGGCGTTTAGCTTTGCAAGCTCTTCCATAACTTCGTCAGACGATGTACGGTTGAGTGCGCCTGTCGGTTCATCGGCAAAAATCATTTTCGGATTATTGATCATACTGCGGCAGATGCAGGCACGCTGAAGCTGTCCGCCCGAAACCTCGTTAATGTCGTTGTCGGCAATTTCGATAATACCCAGCTTACGCATTAAATCCTGCCCACGCCGAACGATTTCTTTTCGTGTTTCGGTATTCTTATTCGATTGTACCGCAGGGAGTATGATATTGTCAAGCACCGTTAAATTTTTCAGCATATACATCTGCTGAAAGATAAATCCCATTTCGTCAAGTCTTAAATCGGCAAGCTCCCTTTCACCCATTTTTGCGATATTTCTGCCGCAGAACAGCACCTCGCCTGCGGTAATGCCGTCCATACCCGAAACGGCGTAGAGAAGAGTTGACTTACCCGAACCTGACGGTCCCATAACGGCTACCATCTCGCCCTCCTCTACAGTAAAGCTGACATTTTTAAGCACATTGTTCTGGCGCTTGTTTACGATATATGTTTTGCACAGGTCTTTTACTTCTAAGATGTTCATAACGGTTTCCTTTCTTATTCTATATTGGCTGTGTCTGAGGACTTGATTTTTCTTGTGTAAAGCGAAGTGAGAAATGCACTGACGGTTGTTGTCAGAAGAATTACGAGAGGGAATAAAAGATACATTTCCGCAGGGTTTATGACATAACTGACCGCAAGCTCCATACCCATCATTTTGAAAATCGGGTCAATGCAAAGATGCGTTAACGGTAGCGCTAAAGCTTCGCCGATAATTACCGCAATAATTCCAACGAATAAAAAGCGTAATGTATGATATGCGTAAATTCTGCCGTTTCTCATTCCCACCGCTTTCATAAGAGCAATTTCGCCCTGCTCCTTTGCGATAAAGGAACGTTCCATAAGTACGGTTATGAGCGCCGATAAAACGATTGTAAGCATAACTACGAGTGATTTTACGGTGTCAAGAGTTCCGGCTACTCCCACCATATCCGCTACCGCTTCAGCGCAAGTCTTTATGTTTTCGTAATCAGGAAAAATTCTCTGAATTTCGCCTATTCGCCGCTGTATTTCTTCGCTGTCGGGATTATCGGTAAACTTAATCTGAGTGTTGTTACCGCCGTTTGCCTGAACGTAATTTATATATTCGTCGCTGTGCAGCCTGATACCGATGCCCTGCATATTCATTGACTGAAAGAATGCCGAAATGATATATTCCTTATCCCCGTCAACAGTTTTAATTGTAACGGTATCACCGATATTCGCATTAAGTGTTTTTGCAGAAATTCGTGTTATTGCAATTTCATTTGTGTTCTGCGGTGCGGTACCTTCGGTATATTCGTACATATCCATTGTCGTGCCTGTACCCTGATAGATTGTAATATTACTTTTCTTTTCTCCGTGAACAACAGGCAGAGAGAACATCATTTCCTGATAACATTTTGCAGGAATACCGTTTTCAGCAAGAGTTTTTTCCATATTATCAAGGTGCTTCTCCAGCTTTTCATCGCCGCCTTCCAGCATACATTCCATAACCATTTTGCTGTCAAGATATATGTCACAGTTTGCCCAGCCGAAAGTTGCGGCAAGACTGTCGCTGTTCATAGTTGAAACGGTTGCCGAAAGCATAAGCATAAGTGAAAGGCATAGGAAGAATGTGAATGTAATAATACTGTAACGCTTTGGGCTGCTTACAATATCATTAAGAGCAAGGAAAGGTGTTGCAGGGAGTTTTGATTCAGCGAGGCTCATTACACTCTTTTTTCGGAAACGTTCTCCTGTCTGACCGTTTCGGATTGCGTCAATCGGAGTCATTTTTCTGACCTTACCCGTACAGCCATAGCAGAACGACAGAATTACCGCAATCACAAGCACTGCACAGAGAATATTTACAAATATCGGATTTGAATTACTTACGATAATATTCTGCGATGATACGCTCATAAGCATTGCACCGAATGGGAAGCTTAATACAAGTCCGACTACTGCGCCGATTACAGAAAGCCCCAGATACTTCACAAGGTAAAGCCCACGGATTTTGAAATTGCCTATACCTATTGCTTTCATAACGCCGATTTCACGAAATTCATCCGAAAGCGTGAAGGTGATAGTAAAACGCAGCACCACGAAAGCGACAGCAATAAAAATAACACTTACCACAATGAGCAGTCCCACAATTATCATATCAAAAATATAACAGAATTCCATAGAAGCCCTGTCAAATGTAAGAAAACTGTTGTCCGCAAGAGGTTTTATCTGCTTTACAAGTGTATCAATATCAGATGAATGTATGTAAACAAGAGAGCCACCGTAAAACTCCTCTGCGTTTTCAGCTGAAGTCAGTGCATTATAATCCTCAACACTGATTATATAACGGGTTATAGTAACCTGATTTGATCCGAAAAGTGCGTCCTTTATCTTGCCCTTGAATATTAACTCACAGTTGATGCCGTTCAATTCTATGGTAAGCTTATCTCCGATTTCAACGCCGATAGCGGCTGCTTTATTTTCCGTTATATATAATTCGCCCTGATTTACTTTTTCAAGGATACTGCCGTCAGAGAGAAAATAATTCATACCTATGTCACTCTGAACTATATTCGTTCCACCTTTTGCGGTTATGTCCTTGTCCCCGAAGATAAAATTGTCAGGTGCTAAAAACAGCACATCTTCCACAGCATAGCTGTCAACCGCTTTCGCTGAACTTATTGTTTCATCAATGTCAACGGCAAGGTTTTTGTTCATTGTTGTCACCAGATAATCAGGTGCATTCGCCATTTCAAAATAATCATCCAGCGCCGTTGTAACCCTTAAAATGTTGTTTACGCTTGAAGATACAAACATCGTCGCAAGTATAATAAACACCAGCAGTATCATATTCATAGTTTTTTTGCTTTTAAGGTCTTTTTTCAGTATGTTTAAATACATTTCCTAGCTCCTTTTATCGTTGTGATTACATTGTAGCATAGAAATTATTAAATAATCCTTAAATCCTGTTTTATGTCGGAATTTATTTTATCATATTTTGGTTGGTTGCGCAATCCGGCAACAAAACGCAATAGACAGACATTACAATTTATATAATATCCGCCTAATACGAGAGCTTAATATTCACGGCTTGTTTGTCCGTGTATTTTAAGCTGTTAAAAGGCTTGATGAACAGTGAGCGTGAACGCTTGAAATTCTTTCTCATACATCATCAAGTGATTGTTGAGCCTTTTTGCAAATATTTCTTGAATTACTAAGTTTTATATGATACAATTTATTTAAGAACCAACGCACTGCTCCTAAATCGAAATTCGGAGGTACTTACCATGATAGAGGAAGTGAATGAAAAAGATATTTGCGAATGTGTAAATGTAATCAGAGTCAGCTTTGCCACAGTTGCTGACGAGTTTGGCTTTACCGCTGAAAATGCACCTAAATTCACAGCATTCGCAACGACAGAAGAAAGATTAAAGTGGCATTTATTCGGTGAGCATAGACGTATGTATGCCTTTTGGGAAAACGGGAAAATTGTTGGCTACTATTCATTGCTATTGCAGAGTAATAATGAGTGTGAGTTAAATAATTTATGTGTACTTCCGCAGAAAAATCGGTCAAGAGCTATTATTTCATGCCTTTAATACTGCCAGAAAAACAAATTGCGTAAAAATCAACATCGGAATAGTCGAGGAAAACAAAAAATTAAAAAATTGGTATGAGCAATTCGGATTTACACATACAGGAACCAAAAAATATGATTTTTTCCCTTTTACCTGTGGGTATATGGAAAAGATTTTATAATTTTTTTCATTTATAAAGCAGAATAACATAAAGGATTATGCTATAATAGTCTTGAACAAGTAGTTATTATTCCGGACAAACAGAAAATGAGAGGATTAGAGTATGTGCTTTATATGCGACAGAATTAAAATGGTCAACAATGGTACGAATCCATACTTCGTTAAAGAATTACAAACGGGTTATGTAGTTATTGGTGATAATCAGCATTTTAAGGGCTACACATTATTTCTTTGCAAAGAACACAAAACAGAACTGTTTCAATTAAACCATACGAAAAAGATTAAGTTTTTAGAGGAAATGTCCATAGTCGCCGAAGCAGTTTCAAACGCTTTTGGAGCAGAAAAAATGAACTATGAATTGTTAGGCAATGGCGATACACATCTGCACTGGCACCTATTCCCAAGGAAAAGCGGAGATATAGAAAACTATGGCAACAACGGAAAAGGACCTGTTTGGTGGTATCCTATGGAAAAAATGTACAATGATAATAACCGCCCTTCAAAGACAGAATTAGAAGATATGAAAGAAAAGTTACTGATAGAATTAGAACAACTGTTATAATCTTACTTCAAGTTTTTATAGGGATGCAAATCCTAAGCAGAAAGCGGATATTGATGACGCTATGCCGATGGGGATTTGATTGGAGAAGTGGTTGAAAAAAGTGAAAATGCGTAGTATAATGAGTTTATAAGGGCAGTTAGTCAGCCCGATAAATCGGAATTTGAGAAGGTAAGTAAATGGGATACCATGATACAAGATACCATGGAGGAATATGATAATGTCGAAAGAT
>ULTC01002064.1_pt1 | contig 20837 bp, 19 predicted proteins | sample 1957091 | NCBI WGS metagenome assembly ULTC01 (sample SAMEA4835720, study PRJEB28245) | human gut metagenome | biome: gut microbiome; material: fecal sample | place: Denmark | collected 2008 | reverse complement strand
TGGATTTTTATTTTATAGAACTGTCGAAAACGGGATTATATCAAAAATCGACAGCACTCTCAATCGAACAACAAAAAATTGTTATCTGTCAGTTATTTGTCTCTAAATTGCAAACAAAGGAGCAAATAACATGACAATCAATTGTAAAAAGAATCCTCAAGTCGAAGAGGAGAATTTCGACAACATTGCCTATAGGAGACTTAATGATATTCCAGGATACTCTCCTGAAGCTGTTAACGTAACATTCTTCTATATAAAAATAGAGAACTACATGGGCAACGGATATGACGCTTTTGTCAGATGCAGTAAGAAGCAGGCATATGACTACCGCAACCTTCATAGGAACACGAAGCGCGAACAATTTTCCTATAATAAGCACATTGGGAACCGCAGCGTGAGCTATGCAAGGGAAGTAGAGGATGAAAATGGCGACGTAACCGTCATTGAATATGAGGATAGGAACACCATGTCTGCTGATGATGTTTCTTATTTAGAAGAAACAAAAGTGAAAGCGAGAGGCTTTGCACACGATGAGGCTGATTCGAAAATCATCGAGTGTTTGCTTAACGGCATCACTAAGGATACCGAGATATCAAAAATCGTAGGCTTGTCCAGAAGCTCGGTGCAGGAAAGGCGTTCCAAACTCCAAAAGCTGTTCAGAGAGGAAATGTCTGACTACAGGGACAGTCTTCAAGAGATGCAAAGTAGAAGAACCTGTCAATACGGCAACAAACGTTAATCAGATTTATAAGCTAGCCGGCAGAAAATGAACAAGAACGCCATAAAGGAAATGGGAAGGCAAATCACCTAACCCACTTTCAAAATGGTGTTTTGTTTTTTATCAAATTATTTTTTAAAACATCTGGCAGTTTTATTAGCAGCTCGCCATTAAGGAAGTGGGAAGGGTAAGTGCCTGACCGAATCGCAAATAGAGGTAAATATCATGTCAAATCAAAGACCTAATGCAAGAGGTATGCCCCTGGCTGCAATCTTGGAAGAAGAAAATCAGTCAACAAAATAAGCAAAAAAGAGCGGAAAAATGGAAATTAGAAGACTAGAATTTTTATTTACTTAAAAGGAGGCGGATCAGTATGAAGTAATATATTATAGTTTTTTAATGAGCAATTAATGAAGTGCGTAATTGCTTTTAAATTCTTTGCACTTAAATTTACTTAGAATAATAGGAGGATTAAAAATATGTCAAGTAAATATGCAATAAATAATAGTAGTAATACTACAAGTAATTCAACAAAATATAAATATCAAGTAAAAAAAGTATTATTAGAAGGTAGTGTGATTCTTTGTCAACATGGTTTTTTAGGAACTGAAGAAACTTTAAATCCATTATTTGACAATTTGAAAAATAATGTTTTCAATAAATTTTATAATTGTGAATTTTGTGATGGAATCATGCGAGCAACTGAATTAAATAATTCAAATTCAACTTTAAAGGAGATTATCGATAAACATGAAGCAAGACCTAAAAGTAATATTTTTGTAAGAACACTTTTTTCTAATCCAACGTATGGAGCTGTAAGTACGCAAGCTTCTGAATTGAGAGATATGATTAATTTAGTAAGAAGAAAATATCCAAATATTCCAATTGTTTTGATTGGTTATAGCAAAGGTGGAGTTGTAAATTGTAAATGTGCAATTAATAATCCTGGACTGATTGATAAAATTGTTAATGTAGGAACTCCTCATGATGAAACTTTAATTCAAGATTTAATTCAAATCCTTGGTGATAGTTTAAAGAAAAAATATGGTTCTTTTCTTGGTATTCCTATCAAACCTGTCAGAGATGCAATTCAGTATTTAGTTGATTTAGCAAATTCTGGTGTTGATTCTATTTTAAATGAAACTGTAACATATACAAAATTAAGAGAGGAATGGAACAATTTGCTTATTAAACCTAAATTTACTCCTATTGCGGGAGAGGCTATTGTTGTTAATGGAGAATTTAATGGTGATTTTATCGTTCCTACCGAATCAGCAATTGCTAATGGTTTTAGAGGAAGAACATATTTAGATATTATTAATAATTTTATTGTTACTGATGATAGAGTTACTATTTCAACAAATAAACTGAAAGGCTACTTAGGAAATGCTTCATGTGTATTAGATATTCTTTCGAAATTCTCAGAAGTTATTATTGGTGGAGATATCGTAAAAACTATTGAAGCTTTATTTGATATTATTTCAAATATACTCCAAAACGATGGTGATTTTTCAAAATGTTTAAAACTTGCTCATACTAGCTTTTTAGGTAGTAAAGATTTCTTGTTAACTCATAATACTATTGGTATGAGAGTTTTAGCTGGAATTAATGCTTAATGAAAATTAGAGCTGAGATCAACATGCTGTATCTTAGCTTTAATTTTTAATGAAAAGAGGTAACCTATGAATAATAAATTTTTTTGCAGAGTTGTTACAAATGCATATGGTCTTATATCTAATAAACTTACTTTAGATAAAGAAATTGATTTATTAAGAGAAAATGGATACTCGACAATAAATGAACTTAATGAAATTCATAAATTTCATAAAAAAATTATAAATAAAAATGGATGTTTAACTTTTTCTGAAATTGTTACTTTTTTTGAAAAAATAACATGTCTTAAACTTGAAAACTCTTTTTTATATAAATTGAGTGAATTTTATTATAGAGAGAAACAAGAAATAATTTTTATGGAGCTTATAAATAGACATTCATTTTCTAATAGTATTTTATTACTTGGTGAACTTTTAATTAATTCAATTAGATATAAATTAGGTGATGAATTTGTAATTGTTCGAAAATCTTTTTTTAATTTCGAAAAATGTGATGAAATGATAATGAGAAAGAAGCTTGAAATTATGGAAAATGATTCTTATTTATATTTAAAGAAAAAAAGAAATTTTTCAATAGATGATATAAAATCAATTATTTTTGATTTTAAAAATAAATATTTTGAACTGATAAATATTAAAGAGGTATATTTATTTGGATCATATGCTAAAGGAAAAAATGATGAATATAGTGATGTTGATTTAGCAATTAGGCTTGAAAATAATAATCAGAGTTCATTTATAGAAAGCACAATTTTAACAAAATTAAAAGAAGAATATGATATGGAGTCAGATATTGTGCTTTTAGGCAATAAATTAGATGAGTTTGACGAAACTATTTTAAAGTATTCAATTAGGATTGTATAATTTGTGTTTCCCGAAAATTAAATAAGACCTTAAAATGAGTAAAAAAATCCAACTAAGTTTCTTTGAAAAATAGTTGGATTTTATGTTATAAATGAAAAGAAAAAAGACCTAAAAAATGTTATAATAATAACGTACAAAATCAACAAAATTAGAGGTCTATTTCCATAAAAAAATATTCAACTTTAAATGATAAATTATTAGATGATATTACAACATTTACATTAAAAATTACAATTGGATTTGGTAAGGATAATTGTATTTTGTTGATGTTAGTGATATAACTAAAAATGAAAATGCAAAATGAGAAAATATGGGATATGTTCTAGATGAATCAAGTTAACATAGTTTATGAAGTAAAAAAATTTTTGAAATTGATACAATTGATAGTTTGAATCAATCACTTAGCTTAATGTTTGATTTATCAACTTTTAGTACAAAGATTAATGATTATAATATGGAATTATTTTAAAAGAATGAATGGCTAAAAAAATACAAATTGTAAGTAACACCTGTGGAAACGGTACATTTGTACTAGATATAGGCTTGCTAAATTTGATACATTGTAATATAATAATACCAAATGAGGAGGATATTCAATGTTGAAAAAATCTTTTGGTTTTATCATTTTATTAGTTATTAGTATTTTCGCATTTACATCTTGTTCAAAATCAAATTATTCTTGGGATGATGTTTTGAAAGATGTTAATTTGCTTCGAGAGAAAAAATATGTTATATATCTTGAAAATAGTAAAGAGAATCAAGAAAATGCAAACAAAGAATTTATAAGTTGGGGACTTAATATCAGAACAACCAATATTATAGGTTGCTGCAAAGAAAATACGAATGTCATTTATTTTGAAGAATTTGAAAATAAAAAGCAAGCAAAAGAATTATATGATTATCAAATTTCTAATTTAGGAAATGATAGAAGTATTAAATTTTGCTTAAAAGGGAATATTCTTATCTCTTCTAATATTGATGAAGCAAATGATTTATTAGGATATAAATTTAAGTAGTGTATTAAAAAAAGGTAAATTTTAATTAAAAATTAAATTTGTATATGCTTATGCTGATATCTAAAGAGTGGCTTATTGGCTGCTCTTTTTGCTTACAATAAAACCAGATATAAATCGACTTTAGAACGACACATAGAAGTGCCTGTATATGGTAAATTAAAAGTGTAGGAAACTACATTTTTTAGTTGACATTTACAGTGCCAATAAAGAAGGTAATTTTATATGAGTGAGTCAAGAATGAGATTATATGAAATGTGCATCGATTTCATTTTTGATTATTATATCGAGTCATTGCACTGGAGTGAGGATGAGGCATGCGGCTTTGCTTTAGGCACTTGACCATCTAGAATATAAAGCTTTTTGTTAAAGATGGTGAAGAGCTATTTTTGACATTAAAAATCTTAAAAAGGTGTATATGACATGCTGCAGGTTCGAACTTGTAAAGATTGCTGACAAGCTTATTCTTGCTGAGGCAATGTTTTAAGCTTCTATCAAGCCTTTAAAGTAATTGATTGTCTAATTACTAAGCCTAAAAAGATTTTGTTAGAGTTTTAGATTTTTTAGAAAATAATAACATTAGGTGTGTTGATGATTAAAAAAATATATTAAAAATATTTGTAATAGCTTTGAAACATCAAAACCAATAAATAATCCAAAAGGTAAAAAGCATTACCTGTAAAGAGGCTAAAAGATTTAACCAGTGATGAAGCGGTTGAAAAATTACGGATTTATTATTAAAAGAAAATAAACATATTTTAGAGATTTTTGATGAATTTGATGCTGAATTATAATTTTAGCATCTATATTAATGAATTATTATATTTAAATAACTTATAAGAATTGAATTAAAACCTCAATTTTTTTTAAAAAATGTTATAAATCAAAATATGGTCACTGCCCTTTAATGTAATTTATAAAATTTAAAATTGGATATTTAGAATTAAAAAAAATACTAAAGATAATAGGAATTTTAGGTGTATCAAGTTAAATCAGTATCAATATTTTTTTGATGTATGTTACTACTACGCTTTTTTCCTATATTCAAAAATTTAGCTGTTATGATGAGTTAAATCAGCATATAACTAAGTAAATAGATATATTCCTTTTACTACAGGTGATGATTTGCCCATTTGTGATATTACTAAGCTTTTTGACATAGATAGTATCATTAAAAAGAAGCCAATAAGTTAGCTACAAAGGATTATTCCTTTGTTTTTTATTAAGGAGTATATTATAATTATATTAAAGGCTGTGATAAAATGGAAAAGGTAAATAACGTTATTGATAAATTAGCACAAGATATGGATTCTAAAAGTAATGTACTCAAGGCTTGCTATATGACTTTAAAAAATAATCATAATGCAATTTCATATTTTGAAAAAAGTATGGACGAGGCTTTTGACTCGGGAGAGGTGATATTAAGACTATATGGGCTCCTTCAGGCTTTATTTGTTTGTATAGATTCACTTTATACTTTAACATTCAAAATTACCGGAACTAAAAACTTTATTAGTATTAATGATAATAAAGCTTTAAGAGAACTTAAATATATTAGAAATGATGTTGTAGGTCATCCTACTAATCGTATTGTTGACGATAAAACTGAGTATGCTATTTTAAATCCCGATGATATAAAAAAAGATGAATTTACATATTCTGTTTTTTCAGATGTTGAATATAAAAAGCATGTTATTTTTAAGAATTTACTTACTGCTTATAAGGAAGAAGCTTTTAAGCTATTAACAGCGTTAGATTCATATGTTACATCAGCTAAAACTCCTTATTTGCTTGATGATGCGATTAATATTTATGAAACATTCTTAAATGGTGAAGATATTAGAAGTCATTTATCATTATTTAAGAAAAAATATAATGAAAATAATTCTAGTAGTAGGGTATTTAGAAGAATAAAGCTTATTGGAAGATTGTTTACTGATTATCAAAAAAATCCTGATGGATTAAAAAGATATGTTACGGGCTATCATTTATATAAGCTTATAAGTATGATTGCTACTGATGAAGATCTTAATAGTATGGTAAAACCTTTAAGGCTTCCTAATGCTTTATCGAAGATATTTTCTTTTTTTGATGACAACTCGCATTTAGTTCATCATTTTGAGTGCATTTATGATGCTAATCACCCAATGTTCTATTCAAGTATTGAACAAATTATTAAAGCTGCTAAAAAGGCTAAAAACAAAACTACCTCAGAATATTTTGAGCAAATAAAGGAATCAGCCTATAAGCATGATAATGAGTATGTTTATGCCTATGCATCTATTTTAAGAGAGTATAAGGGACGTAAGAAAAAATGAAAACGTTTTAGTTTTAAATAACATTTTCAATTTAAAATTGAATTTGTTATTTTTTTATGTTAAAATTAGTTAGGTTTCTAAGTAATCAAGGAGGATGCTATGACTAATTTAGGTGGATTAATACATAAGGTCGCTCATAAAATGAAACGAGAAATTGACCATGCAAACCAAAAATTAGGGGTTTCTGGTGTTCAAGGAAGAATAATTGGTTATGTTAGATGCGAATCGAAAAATCGTGATGTTTTTCAAAAGGATATTGAGGAGCATTTCGAGCTTAGAGGGTCATCGGTTACATCTACTTTACAAAATCTTGAAAAAATGGGTTTTATTGTAAGAGAATCTATTCCTACGGATCAACGTCTTAAAAGAATTGTATTAACAAAAAAAGCGTTAGATATTCATAATCAAATTACAAAAAATATTGAACAGGTTGAAAAAGAAGCGTTTTCTTCGATTAATAAAGAAGAAGAGCAATTACTTAGTGATCTTCTAAAGAGAATACTTAACAATATCGAAAAATATTAAAAAAGGAGCGGATATATATGGAAAAAAAGAAGAAAAAAAGTATTTTGTCGTGTATAAACGGCTATAAATTTTCCACAATTATGTCTCCCATTACAGTTGCCCTAGAGGTTGTGATGGAAATATTAATTCCTCTTGTAATGTCAGATATAATTAATATTATTGATTTTAATAATAAGCATGAGGCGGGTGCTACATTAAAGCTAACCTTACTTAAATTTTTAAGCGATGTTCCTAGCCAAAAGGCGGCTATTATTGCGGGTTTCATTTTAATTGGTTTTGCTATATTATCACTTGGCTTTGGAGTCCTATCGGGAATTTTTTCAGCTAAGGCATCATGTGGTTTTGCTAAAAATTTACGTAAGGAAATCTATTATTCAATTCAGGATTTCTCTTTTGCAAACATTGATAAGTTTTCAACATCAAGCTTAATAACTCGTACTACAACAGATGTAACTAATGTTCAAATGTCATTCCAAATGGTAATTCGTATTGCTGTACGTGCTCCATTTATGCTTATTTTTGCATTCATTATGTCAATTGTTATTAGTCCTAAAATTTCAATGATTTTCGTAGTTGTTGTGCCTGTACTTGCTTTAGCATTGTTTTTCATTATGACAAAAGCTCATCCTAATTTTAAGAAAATGTTTGCTAAATATGATGACCTAAATACGGTTGTTCAAGAAAATGTTGCTGGTGCAAGAACGGTTAAAGCCTTTGTACGTGAAGACTTTGAAACAAAGAAATTTAAACATTCATCAGAAGAAATTTATAAATATTCAGTTAAGGCTGAAGGCTGGCTAGCATTTAATAATCCATTTATGCAGGCTGCTGTTTATGTTTGCTTTATGTTTGTATCATTTATGGGTGCTAAACTTTGTGCTCCGTATACATCTACATTCACAACTGGTGATTTAAATGCCTTATTTACATATATTATGCAAATTTTAATGAGTCTTATGATGCTTTCAATGATTATTGTAATGATTACAATGTCTAAAGCCTCTGTTGAGCGTATTAGTGCTGTAATTAACGAAGAACCAACAATTAAAAATTGTGAAAATCCGGTTTATACAGTTAATGATGGCTCAATTGTTTTTGACCATGTTGATTTTTCTTACGAAGATAGTGAGAATAAGCTTGTTTTAAGTGATATTAACTTAAATATTAAATCTGGTATGACCGTTGGTATTGTTGGTGGTACTGGTAGTGCTAAGTCAACGCTTGTTAATTTGATTCCTCGTCTTTATGATATTACTTCAGGTTCTTTAAAGGTTGGTGGCGTTGAGGTTAAGGATTATGATATAAAAACGCTACGTGATGAGGTATCAGTTGTTCTTCAAAAGAACGTCTTATTTACAGGTACTATTGCAAGCAATTTGAGATGGGGTAACGAATTTGCAACCGAAGAAGAAATTGAACATGCAAGTAAGCTTGCTCAAGCTGATGAGTTTGTATCACGTTTCCCTGATAAATATAATTCTCATATTGAACAGGGTGGCGCTAATGTTTCAGGAGGACAACGTCAACGTTTGTGTATTGCTCGTGCTTTGATGAAGCATCCTAAGATTTTAATTTTGGATGATTCAACAAGTGCTGTTGATACTAAGACTGATGCGTTAATTAGAAAAGCCTTCCGTGAGGAAATTCCTGATACAACTAAGATTATCATTGCCCAAAGAATTTCTTCAGTTGAGGATGCTGATATGATTATTGTTTTAGATGATGGCCATATTTCTGGCGTTGGTACACATAAAGAACTTTTAAAAAGTAATGAAATTTATAAAGAAGTATATACATCTCAAGTGAAAGGAGCTGGTTCACATGAAGAATAAAAAAGGTGCACATTCACCTTTAAAGACCCTAAAGCGTCTTTTAGGTATAATTTTTAAAAAATATTGGCTTCAATTAATTATTGTAATTATATGTATTTGCATAACATCATTTTCAACTGTTTATGGTACAAATTTCAATGCGACACTTATTGATACGATAATTCCCAAGCTTCAAGAAACTTATAAGATAACTCATAGTGTTGATACTAGCTACCTATGGCATCAAATTACGCCTGTAATCATTTTCTATGCGATTGGGGTTATTGCTTCATATATTAATGCTCGTACAGTTGTAAGCGTTGCGAACGGTGTATTAAAGAATGTACGTGATGAGATGTTTGAGCATATGCAAAGCTTACCTATTATGTATTTTGATCGTCATACTCATGGCGAGATAATGTCTCGTTATACAAATGATACAGATACTCTTCGTCAAATGATTAGTCAATCAATTCCTCAGCTTACAACTAGTATTATAATGATGATTATGCTGGCTGTATTTATGTTTAGAGCTAATTTTATTCTTGCACTTATTGTTTTATTTACTGTTTGCTTAATGGTTTTAGTTACAAGATTCTTAGGATCTCGTTCTGGTAAGGGTTTTGTTAAACAACAAATTGATATTGGCTCTTTAAATGGATATGTTGAAGAAATGCTTGAGGGTCAAAAGGTAGTTAAGGTCTTCAATCATGAAGAAGATGCTAAGCATGATTTTGATGAGGTTAATGATAGATTATGTGCAACAGCTACTAAGGCTAATATGTATGCTAATATTTTAATGCCAGTAATGAATAACTTAGGATACATTTCATATTCAGTTACTCTAATGGTTGGCTCATATTTAGCATTAAATACTATTTTAGGTTTTACAGTAGGACTTTTAGTATCATATCTTGGATATAATAAGATGTTCTGTAATCAGGTATCACAGGTTTCAAATCAGTTTAATTCTATTATTATGGCACTTGCTGGTGCTGAAAGAATCTTTGAACTTCTTGATGAAAAATCAGAAGAGGATCATGGTTATGTAACACTTGTTAATGCAAAAATTGAAAATGGAGAGCTTAAGGAAGCTAAGGAAAGAACGGGTCTTTGGGCTTGGAAGCATCCTCATCATGATGGTACAATTACTTATACTGAGGTAAAGGGTGATGTAAGATTCTTTGATGTTGATTTTGGATATTATCCTGATAAGATTGTTCTTCATGATGTATCATTATTTGCAAAACCTGGTCAAAAAATCGCCTTTGTTGGAGCTACTGGTGCAGGTAAAACAACGATTACGAATCTAATTAATCGTTTCTATGATATTCAGGATGGTAAGATTAGATTTGATGGTATTAATATTAATAAAATCAAAAAGCCTGATCTAAGACGTGCTCTTGGTATGGTTTTACAGGATACTAATCTATTTACAGGCACTATTATGGAAAATATTCGTTATGGTAAGCTTGATGCGACAGATGAAGAGGTATATGCAGCTGCTAAGCTTGCTAATGCTGATCAATTTATTAAGCATTTACCAGATGGCTATAATACAGTATTGACTGCTAATGGCTCTCAATTGTCACAGGGTCAAAGACAATTGCTTTCTATTGCCCGTGCTGCGATTTCAAATCCGCCTGTTTTGATTCTTGATGAAGCAACTTCATCGATTGACACTAGAACCGAGGCACTTGTTACAGATGGTATGGATAAGCTAATGGATGGTCGTACAGTATTTGTAATTGCCCATAGATTATCAACCGTTAAGAATTCAAAGGCTATTATGGTTCTTGAGCTTGGTCATATTATTGAACGTGGCTCACATGAGGAGCTTATCGAAAAGAAAGGCCGTTATTATCAATTATATACTGGTGCCTTTGAACTTGAATAAAATTTATTAGTTTATTTGCTAAGCAAATAAACCTTTTTTTAAATAAAATACTATATTATTGAAAAATAAAGCCATAAAGTGTAAAATTATAATGAATTAATTAAGGTGTTTTATATGAAATATTTAGTGTCAAAAAAAGAAAATTTAAGCAAAATAGATAGAGATGGTAAAATAGTTGAAACATTGGCTGAGGCTCTTCTGGCTGCCAAGGAATATGATACCATTTTCTTATATGATGATACATATTATGGAAAATATGTAATTACAACTTCACATTTAACAATTATTGGTGTTACAAAGGCTAAAATTACCTATGATGCAAGGAATGGAATGATTGTAAGGAAGGAAGATGGTGGTGATGGTGTTAAAACCTATGGTACAACGGGCTCAGCGTCTTTAACAGTAAAGCCAAGTGCTACATATCTTCGTCTTGAAAATTTAATTATTGAAAATAGCTATCACCGTGTACTAGGAAATAAGGGAAATCAAAATGTCGCGTTTAAAACAGAAGCGTGCTTTGGTACATATACCAATATTGATTTTATAAGTGAGCAGGATACATTATATATTGATGCTAGTGATAATTACTTTGATAACTGTTATATTGAAGGTGATGTTGATTTTATCTTTGGTAGTGGGGATGCGATTATTAATAATTCAACGATTAAAATGTTACAAATTCTAGATTCTAATGCCTATTTATGCGCTCCTGATACGTACGCTTCTAGCAAATATGGCTTTATTTTTGCTAATACACGTGTTATATCTAGTGGTAATAATAAAAAGTATTTAGGAAGAGCTTGGTATCCAGGTGGTGCAAAGGAAATGGTAATTCCCCGTGTATTATTTTATAATGTTGATTTTCCGCAAGATGTAGATCTTAGGGTGATTACAATGCATGAGGGTGATCCGCTAAATTTTAGCTACTATATAGTTAACTCTTTACAAGCTGGAAAGGTAATTAATAATATTGAGGCAGAAAAATTAAATAGCTATTTTGACTATTATAAGGCTCAATATAATAATTATTTAATTAATCGCTTAGCGGATTTTATTTTAGCTAAGGAATGTCTTTTATATCAAAAGGCAGTTTATATTGCTAAAATGAATTATGCAATTAAGGATCAAATTATTGAATTTCAAAATTTAAAATATAAGCTTAACTATTTAAAAACAAAGGAAGATATTTTAAGAAGTATTCCCTATAATCAAAATGTTGATTCTTTAGAGGATAAGGCCTATAAGGCTACGGAACCTAATCTTAAGGAAATTGAAGAAACGAAAACAATTCTATCAATGACTGAAGAATATATTGAAACATCTGATGATATAAATCATGATGCTTTAGAATTTACAATGAGAAATATAATTTTAAGCTTACATCCATATGTTTTAGAATCATCTAATGATGAGACTTTAAAGCAATATAATACTTATTTAGAAGCGTTTATTAATGAAGATTTAGATGAATTATTAAAGGCTAAATATGAAGATTTACCTAAATGTAGCGATATTAAATTAATAAATAAGCATATTGATGATATCAAAGAAGAAATTAATAAAATTAAAAATGAATTTCCATTTGAATATATCAAAAATGGTCAAATTGATTTTGAAAAATTAAATGATGATTATATAAAAAAAATTATAAACCTTAAGGCTGATATAGCAAAGGTTGAATTTAGGTTGGAGGAAAGAGCCCCTATTAGTGGACTTGAATCATAATATGAATATAAATCTAAAAAAAGAAATTAAAAGATATTTTATGATGATACTAGCATGTGTGTTGTATGCATTTTCTTTGGACTGCTTCCTCGTACCTAATAGTATTGTTGCCGGTGGAATTTCGGGGCTTGCGACTTTGTTAAGTCGCTATATTCCTATAAGTGTTGGTATCATAATTATTGCTTGTAATATTCCAATTTTAATTATTAGTTTTTTTGAAGAAGGCGTTAAATTTACGATTAATTGTCTTGTCACAACTGTATGCTTAGGTCTTACAACTACCTTGTTTGAGCGTGTACCGGCAATTGTTAAGGATGACGGCCTTATGGGTGCGGTTTTTGGTGGTGTTATTCAAGGGGTCGCGATTGGTCTTTTTTGTAAATATCGTGTATCATCAGGTGGTACGGAGCTTTTAGGAAGATTCCTACATAATTTAATGCCGTTTTTATCAATTCCTGTTTTTACAGCTATGCTTGATGGTATTATTGTTGTATCTGGTGCCATATGTATGAAAAGCATTTCTAATGTGCTATATGCTTTAATTGTTATTTTCCTATCTGCTAAGATGTCTGATATGATAATTATTGGCCTAAATAGATCAAAGCTTTGCTATATCGTAACTGATATGCCTGATGAAATTGGTAATTATTTAATTAATCATTCACCAAGAGGAGTTACTAAAATAGATGGAGTTGGAATGTATTCTAAGCTTGATAAAGGAATTTTAATGACAGTAGTTAAGGCAGGTCAATTAAATGAACTTAAGGAAATGGTATCAGCTATAGATAGCAAGGCCTTTGTTATTGTATCAGATACATCTGAGGTTTTAGGAAATGGCTTTAAAGAAATTAAGAATGAGGATATGCTTGCTCATGAAAAGCGTTTTAAAATGAAAAAGAAATAATCTTGCGAAATTTGTCTAAGAATTTTATAATATAGCTATGGAGGATGTTGTGTATGAAGAAGTTTTTTCAAGAATTTAAGAAGTTTATTTCACGTGGAAATGTAATGGATATGGCTGTTGGTACTATTATTGGTGCCGCTTTTACAGCAATTGTAACAGCTTTATCAAATGGTATTTTAAAGCCTATTATTAATATGGTGCTTTATTATTGCTTCGGTGGAGATAATGATGCTCTTGATAAAATGTATACTGTTCTTGTAAAGGTATATAAGGTTGAAGATGGTAAACAAGTTCTTGACCTTGCTAATTCAATTTTAATTGACTGGGGCGCATTTATTAGTGCTATAATTAATTTCTTACTTGTAGCTTTTGTTCTATTCTTAATTATTAGAACGTTCAATAATATTAAGGATGGTGCTGAAAAGACAAAAAATATTGAAAATATTATTAACTTTAAAAATTCAAAGGGCATTAAGCTTAATAAGAAAGAATTAGCTTATTTAGAGGAAAAGCGTGCTAAGGAAGAAGCAGCCGCAGCTTTAGAAGCTAAGAAAAAGGAAGAAGAAGCTAAACCAGCTCCTAAAGATCCAGTAGTGGAATTACTTGAAGAAATAAGAGATTCTTTAAGTAAGAATCAACAAAATTAATAAAATATAGTCTCAGAAATGAGGCTATTTTTTTAAAAGGAGAAGTTAAATTGAAGGATATAAAACTTAGTGAATATCAAAATACAAGTATATATTTTTATTTATTTGATGTAGTAATTAAAAATCAAAACTTAAATAAGGATGAATTTTTAATATCTATTGGTATTAGTCCAACATCATACAGAAGAGCCCGTAAGAGTGAACAAGCGATAGGGCATGAAATAATTAAAATTTTAGCTGACTATTTTAATTATAGACTCTTAACAAATGAAGAAATTTCAAATATGGAAATACTATTTACCAATATTTATAACGATATGTATTATAAGTGCTTCGATAATTATGATAGTTATATGAATACCCTAGATCATGAGATTGCAACAAACAGTATTTTATTTCCAATTTTATATGATTTTAAAGCTTTTATGATGTTCAATAAGATATTAAAACCAGAAGAAGAAAAAAAGCCTTTGATATTTATAAGGAAAATAAATGTTATGAGAATTTTTTTAATTTTCAACTTAAAAATATTTTTAAAATTTATGATATTTTTTTCTTGGATGATTTTCAAGAATATTATTCAATTAATGATTTTGATGATGGACTAAAATTTTATATAATTTCGTCAATATATGTGAAGAAAAATGATGTTATAAAGTTTTTCTATTATGCTGATATAGCCAAAAATTATTTTTTAAAGAATAATAATTTTATGAGGATTTTGTATTTAAACAATACTTATATGAATGTTTATTCTAAAATTAATGATTTTAAGCGTTGTTATAATCTTGCTAAAAGTCAATATTTATCTTTAAAGGGAATAGGTAAAAAAACTGAGTTTAATGATGATACGTTAGCTTATTTAACTGTTTCATGTATAGCGATGAAAAGATATTCTGAAATTATTTCGCTTTTAGAAGATAAAATTAAACTTCCAAGAACGATTGTTTATTGTAAGCTTGTAGCACTATATATGCTTAAAGAAAAAGAATATGAAGAGTCAATGACGGAATTATTTTCTAAGGTTGAAAAAAAAGAAAGCGAAACACTTAAAGCTTTAGATTTATATTTGAAAAAACAAGATGATAAATCATTAAAAATTATTGAAAATGCAGGTCTAAAGATGAATTTTTCAGGTGCATTAAAAATGATTTTTAAACAATAAAATATAATAATACTAAAGAGAAACATTCATTTTTTTAAATGATATTTCTCTTTTTTTGCATTTTTTGCTATGCTTACAGCCAAAAAGCTGACTTTTGAGTATTTGACATAACTTTCTAATTAAAGTAGAATCTTGTCGGAAAAGAGGTAGATAATATGAAAAAAATTTTAGCTTTAGGAATTGCTATATGCTTGATTTGTGTAAGCACTGTAATGCTTAAAAATGGAAAAGGTCCAACTATTGAAATTGAAGGAGAAGTTGATGGAGGTTTTAGTATAACTTCTTTGGAATAGTATTCATTTTAAAAAAAAGTGTAAAAAAGATTATGGGGTGTTATGAATGAAAGATGAAAAATCTTTAAAAAAGTTGTTAAGAGTTATAAAACTAAAACAAGGAGTATATGAAGACAATAAAAATGAAATTGATAAATATTTAGAAAAATTTCAAAAAAATGAACTTGCTGAAGTGGAAAAAGAATTAATTTTTAAAAAAGGATGTTATCAATCAGAAATTAAACCGTTTTCTAGGATGTTACCATTTCTTTCAATTTCGTTAGCTTTTATAGGAATGGTTTTTAAAGAACTTCCAGCATGGATGCAAATTTTAGCATGTATAATGGCTTTTTTGTGCATAGTGATAATTGGGCGCCAGTATTTTAAAATAATTTATTGGGAGCCAAAAACTCAAAAAATAGAGTTAATATTAAATCAAATTAATGATAAAAAATAATAAAATCAAGGAGGATTAATTTGTGAGAAAAATATTGTTGTGTGGATTAGTAGGATTAGGTGTATATAGTAGTTTTAATTGTGGTCAAAATAAACAAATGATATCTGGATTTGAAAGAAAGTTATTAAATGTAACAACAAATTGTGCAAGTGAAACTGAATGTGAAAAGATAAAAAAAGATATTTTGTCTAATTTTGAAGATAATAAAGATGTTGAGATTATTTCTAAAAAACAATTATCTGATTTAAGTGGTAAGTATTATGATTTATATGAATTTAAAGATAGTGGGTACGCAATTTATGTATCAAATTCAACAAAATTGTTAGAAATATCATTAAGTTCTGAATCTCCTTTTAAAAATCAAAATAAGAATTTAGCATACTTTGGTGCTGGTAATTATTATAAAAAAACTATTGATTCAGAAGGAACCGCTAAATTATTTAATCTAAGAAATAAGGAAGAAATAGATTATACGTCATCAGTTGAACGTAGTATTAATTCATATATGAGAGAAACAAAATTGTACTCCAATATGGATACATATTCTAGTGGAAGCGGAGATAAAACTGAGACTGCTTCGGTAGATAATCCAGAGGTATTTAAAAATGCAAATACTGGTGGTTTTAATACAGACGGTAATTGTGGATATGTATCCGGTGCATTATTAATATATTATGCACGTATGTCATGGGGTTGGGATTGGGTATATGACAAAGATTATATAACAAATGATCTGGTAAAAGAACTTCAAGGTGATAGAGCAAATGATTCTATTGCACCTAATTTAGAGGATGCATTAAACGATTACCTAAATGCTAAAGGGTCAAAATTGAAAGCTAAGGTTAATATGTGGCATATTCCAGCATCACATACATTTTATGATAGAGTTGAAGAAAATAAACCAGTATCAATGTTTTGTAGTATGCCTGAGAATTTTTGTAGTTCTGATGGTGATGTAAAAATGGGACATGTTCCAACGGTCTATAAAGTGAAAAGAAAATATAGTGTTGGATGGTTTGGTATAAGAACATATTCCAATTACATGTATACAATTCATATGGGATGGAGTATGAATGATAATGAAGTTGTAATTTCTGATGATGTGGTTACTAAAGGTGGTTTAGTAAATTTACATAAGTAAGTATGTTTGCTAATTTACTAGTATTATGCTATAATCAAACAAAATATAAAGAGAGGTAGTTTGATAATATGAAAAAATATTTTTTAATAATGATTAGCTTTGTTTTACTCTTAACATCTTGTCTTAGAGCTGGTGGTATGAAAGAAATTAGAGCTACTAAGCTTGACACAGCACCAGTACTTGAAAATAAGAGTACTAGTATTTCGGGATTTGTAATCACCTATTATAATGTATATAAGGATGAAAATGATTCATTTGTTCTTGCAGATGATACAAGCTATATTATTGTAGAAGGTCGAAGCCTTGGTATAGCCTATGCTAAATCAGAAGCAGAAGCTTATAATTATTCGTCTAAAGAAAAATTAGAAAATATTAGGCCAGATGAATCGAATGAGCTTGGATATTTTTCAAATTTTGAAACGATAATTATTAAGCCTATTACGGGAAGTACTGCAGTTAACATTGGCATAATTAAATATTGGACTTAAGAGAAAATAGTTATATGATAGAAATAAAAAATTTAAGTAAAGATTATAATGGCAAACAAGCCTTAGATAGTATTAATATTGTTTTACCAACAAATGGTTTGGTATCCGTTATTGGTAATAATGGTAGTGGAAAAACAACCCTACTTAGAATTTTATCTACAACTTTATGTGCTTCATTTGGTACGGTTAAGTTTGATAATGTTATATATGATGAAAATAACTATTTTTATATAAGAAATAAGCTTATATCTTATGTTTCACAGGAATATCGTAATTATAAATATTCACTTATAGAAATATTGAATTTATTTAAGGATATCTATGATAAAAATAGGTTTGATAAATTAGTTAAGGCTTTTTCATTCGTATCACTTTTAGAAAAAAGAATAGATACAATGTCTGGTGGACAAATGCAAAAAGCTAATTTAATATTAGAACTTTCAAAAATAAGAGACTGCTACTTGATTGATGAACCAACTAATTCCCTAGACACAAAAACAGAGAAAGTATTATTTGAGGTTTTACATGAAATAAGCAAATTATCATTGGTAGTAATTGTATCTCATAATGAAGATTTAGTTAATGATCTTTCGGATATGATAATTAAAATTACAGATAATCATAAAGCAGAAGTAATTACCTGTGATGATAATAAAGGGGATATTATATTGAAAGATAATGTTCTTACGATGCCTATGAATTTAAACAGTATACAAAAAAATAAGCTTGTTGATTATTTGACTTCTCTAAATGGTAATAAAATTTTAATTAATGTTTTGGGAGATTCATCAACAAAAAAATTAAATAACACTATTGTAAAGCATGATGTAGATTCATTCGAAGAACCAAAACTATTAGGATTTAAGCTATGCATTAAAAATCTTATTAAGAATAATCAAAAAAAGTTAATTCTATTTTCTTTAATAATTGGCTTTTTTATTGGATTAACGTTGTTTTTTATAAACCTATCACTTTTAAATTTACCTAAAATGGCATACAATGCATATAATGAAAATAAGCAATCTATTGTTTCGTTTACAAATGATTATCAAGTTAATGACTCAAAAGATGAGGCTTTTAATTTAAATATCTTGGAGCATGTTGAAAAAATTCAAACAGGTAGAGTTATTAAGGATGACATTAAGTATGATTTTAATATTTCCTTTTCGGGAGTAAGTATTATTGAACAAGATTTTTTTAGTTTAAAATATGGATGTTACAAAAAAGGTGATTTTTTAATTACTGATTATATCGCTGATAAAATTGAACAGTATGAAAATAGAAGTTATGAAGATATTATTACAAATGGTATAAGAATTAATGATTTTATTTATAAGATATCAGGAATAATTGAAACAGATTATACTAAATATCAACAAGAATATTCACAATCAAATAAGGATGATTGGAGTATTTTTAGTAATAACATAAAAAACATTTATTCATTATTATATATACCTTGTGAATCAGGAACGTTTATATCGATTTTAGATGGAGTTCCAATAAAATGGGTAATTGATGAAAATATAAGCAATGAAAAAATTGATGGTAAATATCAAGTTGTAATTAATGATAAAGTAAAAAATATTGTTGGTGATTATAATAAATTTTTTGAAGCGTATAACTGTATTAATATGAGTACGGTAAATTTAGATACTATACCAACTATTTACGCTTCAGGTGAATTATTATTTGAAATTAAAACTAATGAGATGATGTATTATGATTCATATTTAGTAAAAACAAATTATAATGCTTTTAAATATATGTATACACACAAAATGATTGATGAATCAGCTTTGTATTTGAAAATTCAAGATGCAAATAATATTATGATATTCTTCAAAAATATTTTGATTCCTACCATACTTATTGGATATTTAATTACTATTTTAGTTTATTATGATAAGTCAATAAAACTCTTAAAAAATAATAGTGATTTTAATTACTTATATAAGATTAACGGCTTTAATGGAACAGACGCCTTGAAGCTATATTTAATTGAAGATTTACTTATGATTGCATGTTCATTAATTTTGGGGATTTTTTTAAATTTTGGTTGTAATTTAATTTTAAATTTAGCATGTGGTGGAGGAAAATATGCAAGTATAAGGATATTCAATACATCATGGCTTGGAATTATAATAGTAGTAATTATGTCATTTATAATGCTTCTAAGTAGATTATTAACATTTAAAAAAAATAAATTTATTAAATTTATCTAATAGATAAATCTAATTATAAATAAAATTAAAAAACAGTCTCAGAAATGAGGCTGTTTTTCATAAAATGTGATGAAAATGATAAAAGTGCCTCATAAAATGTGATAGCATTTGTGGATTATTCTATTATTTTGTGATAGACTTAAAATATGGATGTTTATTATGTATTTAAAAAGAAAAATAGATGCTAGTGTTATTTTAAAATGTAATTGCTTAATGTATCTAGAATTACTTTTGTTCTTTCCTAATTAAAAAATATTTAGCTAATTGGAATTAGCTTTGAGGTGTTAAAATGCTAAACTATAAATATAAATTAGATGGTGGATCTTTAACTTCTATTATGGTTTCAAATGAAGAAAGGTTATTCATTTTAGATGAGTCAATTTGGTCGGGACAGGATAATGTTATTTTCCCTTTTGTTGCTAGACTTAAGAATGAAAAATATATGGTAGATGACAAGGAATATTCAATGAAAATTCATGGTATTGCCAAATATAGTAATTTTAAGCTTATTGCTAAGAGTGAAAATAGTGATACTATTTATTTGACCTCAAATGAAGAAACGTTAAAGCATTATCCTTATAAATTTGAACTCTATGTCACCTATACAAGAAATAATAATATTTTGGATGTTGAATATAAGGTTAAAAATATAGATGATAAAATAATGTATTTTGGTATCGGCGGTCATCCTGCTATAAGAGTTAATTATGAAGATAATGATACTAAAGGAAATTATGTTCTTTTTGATAAGAAAACAATAATCACTTATTATGAGCTTAATGATGATGGATCCTTTATTACTAGAAAAAAGACATTGGGTGAGGTGGGAAAAATAGAGGTTGATAAGGATTTATTTAGAAAATATAAAACCTTAATTTGTGATAATAACTTCAATCATTTGACTTTAAAAAGAAAGGATGGAAGAAGAATTAGCTTTAGATTTCATTCTAAGTATTTATCTATTTGGAGTAAGCCTAATGCTGGTGATTTTGTTTGTATTGAACCATGGGATGGACTTCCTGATTTTGAAAATCCTAATTTGGAGTTATCTAAG
>ULTC01016949.1_pt1 | contig 21008 bp, 16 predicted proteins | sample 1957091 | NCBI WGS metagenome assembly ULTC01 (sample SAMEA4835720, study PRJEB28245) | human gut metagenome | biome: gut microbiome; material: fecal sample | place: Denmark | collected 2008 | reverse complement strand
GCCACTATTAGTGTGGGCACTACTGTTACTGGTGATCCAGGAGAAAGTGCTAGTGTGACTAATAGCGGTACCGATACGAATGCCATTTTGGATTTTGTAATACCACAAGGTCAAAAAGGTAATGATGGTATTGGAGATACTATTTTTGTAAGAAGTACTACAACTGGTGAAGCTGGAACTGAGGCTAAGGTTATTGATAATAAAGTTAATAATACACATGTTCTTGATTTTGTTATACCAAAGGGTCCAATTGGACCTGCTGGACCCACATTATTTAGGTCAGCATACTTAGTAACTTTTAATGCTGATAAATCAGATACTGGCGTACCAGTAGAGCCTGAAGCAAGATTACCAATAAGTAGATTGGAACTTGATGTTAGTAATTTACTTGAATTAGATGAAAAAGAAGGTTTAATTAAGTTTAATGTAGCTGGATATTATAGAATATTTTTTACTGTTAGTGCATACCCGTCAGTAAATGATGTTGAATTTGATCCAACTAAAGACATAGTATCAATAGGTTTTAAAGAAACAAACACTGATAATGTTTATTTGGGAGTAGGACAGTGGGTATATAATGCTGAACCGGTAGAATTATCGGCTTGTGGCATAATAGCGGTAGTAGATACTGCAGTTACTTATGAACTATCTAATTTAGGTAAATATAAAATATTTTTACAAACTCCAGATTTAACTAATCTCTCATCAAAATCATATTTTAGTAATTCATTAGTAACTTTGGTAATTGATTATTTAGGAAAACAAGGTGCTTAATATGAATAAATATAAAGTATGTGTATATGGAATATGTAAAAATGAGGAAAAGTTTGTTAAAAGATGGTATGAGTCTATGAAGGAAGCGGATGCTATATTCGTATTAGATACAGGTTCTACAGATAATACAGTTAAATTATTAAAAGAATTTGGAGTAAATGTAAGAACCTCTAAAATAGAACCATGGAGATTTGATGTTGCAAGAAACAAATCACTAGATTTAATTCCAGATGATTACGATATTTGTGTATGTACAGACTTAGACGAAGTATTCGAAAAAGGATGGAGAAAGTATCTTGAAGATAGTTGGGTAGGATCCACTAGCAGGGCAAGATATAATTACAATTGGAGTTTAGATGATAATAATAGACCTTTAGTTAACTTTTATATTGATAAGATACATCAAAGAAAGAATTATAAATGGACACATCCAGTACATGAAGTACTTACTTTTCTAGGAGATAAAGAAAATATTATTACTATTGATAATATAGTATTAAATCATTATCCTGATAAATCTAAATCTAGAAGTAGTTACTTACCATTACTAGAATTATCTGTAAAGGAAGATCCTAATGATGATAGGAATATGCATTATTTAGGTAGAGAATATATGTATTATGGTAAATGGAATGAATGTATAGATACACTAATTAAACATTTGAATTTAAAATCTTCAACTTGGAAAGATGAAAGATGTGCCTCAATGAGATTTATTGCTAGATCATATAAGAACTTAGGAAGAGTAGAAGAATCTAGAATGTGGTATGATAAAGCAATAAATGAAGCACCATATTTAAGAGATTCTTATGTAGAAAGAGGTATTTTAGAGTATGAGTTAGATAATTATAAAGAAGCCTCTAAATATTTAAATGATGCTTTGAATATAAATAGTCATGAGAAGACTTATATTAATGAAATATTTAGTTGGGATAATACTATTTATGATATGCTTTCTATTTGTATGTTTTATTTGAATAGAATAGATGAATCGTTATTTTATATAGATAAAGCTATAGATATGAAACCAAATAATGAAAGACTTATTAATAATAAAAAGATAATAAAAAGGTATAAAGAAAATAATAATAGTATTTGATATTAGTTAAGTATTTAGTACTGGCTTATATATGATAGACTTTGTTTTAAGACTATGGCTTAAAACAACACAGCAAGACTTAATTTGTTAAGGCTAGGTGTGCTAATAATATAAAAAAACTAACCAAAAAAGGTTAGTTTAATTTTTTTATGGAGGACCCAGTCAGATTCGAACCAACGATCAGGGAGTTGCAGTCCCTTGCCTTAACCAGCTTGGCTATGGGTCCATAGAACATACTAATTATAGCAAAATAAATATATTTATTCAATATATTTTATGGAAAAAAATAAAAAAGTTGCAAAATAGATATATTTATGAGATAATGTATAAGTATTTTGTGAGAGAAATGTGGTGATAAAATGGAAAGATTACAAAAGAAAATAGCGGGTCTTGGTTATTGTTCAAGAAGAAAAGCTGAAGAACTTATTACTAAGGGTTTAGTTGAAGTAAATGGTGAAGTAGTTACTAAACTTGGTACTACGGTTAAACCAGGGGATATTATTGTAGTAGAAGGAAATATTTTAGATACTAATAAAAATTATGAATATTATTTACTTAATAAACCTAAAGGAGTTGTTACTACTACTAGTGATGAAAAGGGTAGAACAACAGTAGTAGATTTAATTGATACTACTACTAGAATATATCCAGTAGGTAGATTAGACTATGATACTACAGGTATACTTATACTTACAAATGATGGAGAACTTGCTAATTTACTTATGAGACCAGACTCTTTAGTAGATAAAACTTATATTGCTAAGGTAGAAGGAATAGTTACTATACCTAGTCTTCAGAAATTAAGAAATGGTGTTATTATTGATGGGGTTAAGACTAAGAAAGCAAGAGTAAGACTAAAAAGTTATGATAAAAAGAAAGATACTTCAGTAGTAGAAATAACCATTCATGAAGGTAAAAACCATCAAATTAAGAAGATGCTTGAGTCAGTTGGCAATAAAGTTATTAAACTAAGAAGAGAAAGATATGCTAATTTAAATTTAAAAGGTCTTATGCCTGGAGAGTATAGACCACTTACTATAAAAGAAGTAAAAATACTATATAGTTTGTGTAAAAAGTAGTAATACTTGACAAAAGCAAACAAATGTGCTAAAATATGTGTCATTCAAAGGGGGATTTGAATTATGAATATGGAAAAAATCAATGTAAATTCTATGAATTATAGAAAATTATCTAAGAAAGATAAATTAAAAGTAGTTAGATTTAAAATTAACAAGTTATTAAGTGATACTAGTTCAAGCAAAGCATATGAATACTATAATGGTAAAAAAGTAGGGGTACCAAAAGATAAGCTAGGTATATTTAAAGACTTATGTGAAAGAGAAAAAAGTCTTTCTAAATATGTAACTATTTCAGAAGAACCAGTAATGGAGAGACCTACTATAAAGGCTGAAGTAGTTGAAGATGAGAAAAAAACTTCTAGTAAGAATATTAATGAAATGGATTTAGAAGAAATTAATAATAGGATTAAATATATTAAAAAGTATTTATATGAAATGACAAACTTATATAAGAAAGATGAATATAAGAATGCTAAGATAATTAAAATACAAGGATATGATAGTAATTCTGCTTATATACCTTATAGTAAATTAGGTGATTATAAGACATTATATAAATACTTAAAATTACTTGAAATGAAAAAAAGAGAACTTGAAAGTATTGAAGTAAAACTTACTGAAATATCTAATGATAAAAAAGAAGATTCTTATGAGTATTTAACTGAAGATGATAATCCATATGAAACTGGTTATATGCAGTTTACTACGGGTTATACCGCTAAAAAGGATACTCCTGTAGTGGAAAGTACTAGTGTTAAATCTAATGATATTACTAGTGTTAAATCTAATGATACTACTAGTGTTAAATCTAATAATGAATGTAAAGAATTAATGGTTATTGATAATAAAGATAATAAAAAGGAAAAGACAGGCTTTGGTAAAAAGATTCTTGGTTTCCTTGCAGGTACTGCTATAATTGGTGGTATATGTAAAGGTGCTAAATGGGTTGGTAATAAATTTAAAAATGGTTTTAATAAAGTTAAAAATGAGACTAAAGAAGTTAGTGAGATACTTAGAAAGAATAAAGTTAAAACTGCTATCTGTGCCTGGATAGTTGCTGCCGCTGCTGTTGTATGTAGTTTCTTACCTAAGAGTCAAAGTAAAAAACATAAACCTGATGATATAGTAAAACCTACTTCTGTAGTAGAGACAACTGAACCTTCTACTAAAAAAGATGATATTATTATTGATGAACCAGTTATTGAAGAACCAACTGAAGTAGTTACTGAAAATAAAGAATATAATCTAGGAGAGAGCGTTAATATTAAAGATAATTCATATATTTATACTAACTCTTATGATGCTACAGATAGTACTAATAAATGTACACCATACTATAATGGATCTTATGATAGAGAAGTAATGGGAGTTACTTATGAATTAGATGGAAATCTTTATACTATCTATAGAGATGATATGAATGCTAGTGAAAAAGTAAATGAATTAATAAGTAAAGGTGCTAAACAAACAGCTGTTTTAGTAGTTCGTAGTGATCTAGTTAATACTGGTGATTATGAAGGTTACTATAATATTGATTCAATAAAAAGAGTAAGAACTAGATAATAATTATATAAGGAAATAGATGAAACTTAGCAGTTTCATCTATTTTATTTGACTTTTTATAGTTTTTCTGCTATTATAATGGCAGTTAATGGGGGATATGATGATTTTTAAACTATATGAAAGTAAGGAAAAATGTAGAGCTAAAAGATTTCATGATACTACGGAAATTTATTTAAGTAGGTTTAGTGATTTGTTTGTTGAAGATGGAATAAAGAAAATAGTAATTGATAGTATGACTTTATTTTTGTTTAGTGATAATGATAGCTTATTAAATGATATGTATGAAGCAGTAGTTAATAATTATGATTATAATAAGATTATCGAAATATTAAATAAAAATGATGTTATATTCTTTTCTTTGGCAATGCAGGCTATTAATTATGGAAAAAGAACATATAATTTAATAAAAAATATTGATGACTGCAAAGAAATACATTTTAGTTGTAATAAAGATAATTTACTTGAAGTTTTATCATTGTGTGAGAAGATAAATGTTCCGGTTGTAATAGATGGTACATTAATTTCCCTTGAGGAATATCAAAAAATACTTGAAGGATATGATTTGAGTAAAATAGATAGTAAAAACATTTTTATTCATTATCAAGAATATGGCGGAGATATTGATATTAATACTTTGTATGATACTTCTTGCCAAATAAACTATATTACTAAGAAAATCAAGAAATATAATTTATCATCATTAGAAAAAGTAATAATGGTATATGACATAGTAAAAAATAACTTTTATCATAAAGAAGAAAAAAATGAAAATTATTTAATTTCTAGGTCTTTAGACAATGTATTAAATTCTGATTATATTGTTTGTGTTGGATACATTGCTATTGTTAATGCTATGTTAAAAAATTTAAACATTAATGCTAGAACTATAATATGTAAAACTAAAAAAGAAAAACACTGCAGAAGTATAATTCATTTAGTAGATAAAAAATATAATATTGATGGAGTATATGTTTTAGATCCAACATGGGATAGTAAAAGAAATAATATAGAAGATACAATAGACAAATATAACTATTTCCTAATACCTATTGAAATCGCCGAAAAAACTGCATTAACTGAATTAATGCCAATTATAAATATGTCTTTAAGTGATTTGGTTTTACTTGAAAATGATTTTGAAGATTCTCTTTGTACTAATGAAGAGAAAATGATAAAAAAAATTAAGATGCAGTATTATTTAGAGATGCTATTTCTATTAATTGGTAATGATAATTATGAAAATTTTATTCAAAATATATGTGTTTATGATTTCTTAAGCAATGAAGATAAGGAAAAAATAAAATATACTTATGACGATATGATTAATAAGTGTATGGTTAATGATATAAATGTAGAAACATTCATAAAGGCATTATATAATACTAAAAAAATAGAATACTATCTAAATGATGATAAATTACCTGAAGAGTGTAGTTCTAGATTAGAACTTCCTAGTACTGATAGCATTGATATTTCTAGTATTAAAGACTCTGCTCTTACAAGATACTATAAGATAGAAAAATTAAAGAAAGCTAAAAAGAATGATTTTGAAAGTTTAGTTTGTTATCTCTTGTATGAAGAACATTTAAATGAGTATTTATCTTCAAATATAGGAAAAATAATATCTTCAAATACTAATGATGGTATTAAGAAGGATATCCTTAATATGAGATTACTTAAAACATTAAAAAGAGAAAAAGTAAGAAAAGAGATTGACAATAGATAATATTTTGAATATAATTAATGTATAAAAACAAAAGAAAGAGACGATATATTAAGATATTTGTAGAGAGTTAGTGGCTGGTGGAAACTAATAAGATGCTTAATATATAGATCACTCTTGATGTGTTACTTTGAATAGTTAGAAGTAACCGGGAATAACCCGTTATCAAAATATGAGTGCACTATCAGTGAAACAAGGTGGTACCGCGAAGTATTTCGTCCTTGTACTGGTGGTGTTTTTTCTTTAGAAGGAGGAATTATGGAATTTAAAGAATTAGAAAAAGGAAAAATAAGCGAAGTAGAAGGTAAAATACTTGCTAAATGGAAAGAAGAAAATATTCTAGAAAAGACTATTGAAAATAGAAAAGATAATGAAACTTGGGTATTTTATGATGGACCAATATATGCTAATGCTAAACCTGGTATACATCATGTTTTAGCTAAGACTATTAAAGATTCTTTTTGTAAGTATAAAACTATGAAAGGGTATAAAGTACTTAGAAAGATAGGACTTGATACTCATGGTCTTCCTATTGAAGTTAATGTTGAAAAGAAACTTGGTTTTAAGACTAAGGCTGATATTGAAAAATTTGGTATTGAGAATTTCTGCAGGGAATGTAATAATGCTACCGCTTTGAATATAGATGAAGTTAATTTACTTACTGATAATATGGGACAATTTATTGATAGTAGGCATCCTTATGTTACTTGTAGTAATGAGTTTATTGAAAGTGAATGGTGGCTAATTAAAGAAATAGATAAGAAAGGACTTATTTACTATGGTAATAAAGTACTTCCTTATTGTCCTAGATGTGGTACTGAATTATCTGCGAATGAAGTGGGTCAGGGATATCAAGAAGATAGTGTTAATACTGTTATTGTACCATTTAAAATTAAGGATAGTGATACTTACTTCTTAGTTTGGACTACTACTCCTTGGACTCTTATGGCTAATGTTGCTCTTTGTGTTAATCCAGATTTAGAATATATTAAAGTATCTTCAATGGGATATAAATTTATTGTAGCTAAAAGTCTTGCTAATAAGGTTTTGGGTGATGATTTTGAAGTGCTTGAAACATACAAGGGGACTGATTTAGTAGGTACTAATTATGAACGATTAATGCCATTTGCAGAAGTTGAAGGTAAATGTTTTGAAGTAGTCGCAGACTCTTATGTTACTAGTGAAGATGGTACTGGTATTGTACATATTGCTCCTGCTTATGGAGATGATGATAATAGAGTGTGCAAAGAAAATGGTATTGGTTTTGTTAATCCTGTAGGAAAAGATGGCTGCTATACTACTGGCCCTTGGAAAGGTACTTTAGTTACTGATAAGGATCTTGAAATAGAAATCATTAAGTGGTTAAAAGAAAATGATAAGTTATTTAAGAAGATTAAACTTACACATGATTATCCTCACTGCTGGAGATGTCATAGTCCACTTATATATTATTCTAAACCGGCTTGGTATATTAGAACTACTGAATACAAAGATAAGATTCTTGAGGCCAATAAGACTGTTAGTTGGCATCCTGATTATGTTGGTACAAAGAGATTTAATAACTGGCTTGAGAATATGGTAGACTGGGGTATATCTAGAAATAGATACTGGGGATGTCCTATGCCTATATGGATATGTTCTTCATGTGGTGAAAAGCATGTAATTGGTAGCATAAAAGAACTTGATGATATGAAAGTAGGAGACATAGATGTTAAGAATATGGAACTTCATAGACCATATATAGATGAAGTACATATTAAATGTCCTAAATGTAATGGAATTATGAATAGAGTAACTGATGTTATGGATGTTTGGTTTGATTCTGGAGCAATGCCTTATGCTCAATTTCATTATCCATTTGAAAATAAAGAATTATTTGAAAGTCAGTTTCCAGCAGACTTTATCGCCGAAGGTGTCGATCAAACAAGAGGCTGGTTTAACTCACTTATTTGCATATCTACGATAGTATCTGGAGTATCTAGTTTTAAGAATGTTGTTGTAAATGATATGGTACTAGATAGTAATGGTAAGAAGATGAGTAAATCTACTGGTAATATAATTGATCCTATTAAGATTATGGAAGAATATGGTGCAGATACTGTTAGATGGTATATGTTATATGCTTCTCCAGTATGGACTCCTTTAAAGTTTGATGTTGAAGGATTAAAAGAGGTTCACTCTAAGTTCTTTAATCCACTTCGTAATAGTTATAATTTCTTTGCAATATACGCTAATGCAGATAAGATAACTGATATTAATACTTGCAGAGTAGAATATAATGATAGAGAAGATATTGATAAGTGGTTATTATCTAAGTATAATAAACTTATTAAAGAAGTAACTGAAGCTTATGATGAATATGATTTAAATAAAGTAGTTAAATTAATTACTGACTTTACTTCAATCGATTTATCTAATTGGTATATTAGAAGAAATAGAGATAGATTCTGGGACAATTTAATGACTACTTCAAAAAAGAGTGTGTATATGACTACTTATGAAGTACTAGAGGGATTATCTAAGTTAATTGCTCCAATAGCTAGTTATACTGCTGAAGAGATATATACTAATTTGACTGGTAATACTTCTGTTCATTTAAGTGATTTCCCAGTATGTAATGAAGAGTTAATAAATTTAAAACTTGAAGAAAAAATGGACTTAGTAAGAGATTTAATTAGTATAGGTAGAAATGTTCGTGAGGAATCTAAGATAAAGGTAAGACAACCTATTAGTGAGATTTTACTTGATAAGAAGAAAGAGAAGGTTATTGGGGAACTTACTAGTCTAATTAAAGAAGAACTTAATGTTAAAGAAGTTATTTATACTGATGATTTATCTACTTATATGAACTTTATGGTTAAACCTAACTTTAAAGAAGTAGGTAAGATATTTGGTAAGAATATTAAAGAGTTTTCTGATAAGTTATTAGAATTATCTAATGAAGATATTAATAAATTAGAAAACAATGAAAGTATTAAGATGTCTATAGATAATACTACTTATGATATTACTAAAGATATGGTAGATATTAGAATATCTAGTAAAGAGGGCTTTAAAGCAATGGTTGTAGGTAATAACTTTGTTATACTAAATACTGTTATTACTAAAGAATTAGAAAATGAAGGTCTTGCTAGAGAGACTATATCTAAGGTACAACAATTAAGAAAGACTATGAACTTTGATATTACTGATAGAATTAATATGTATATAGATGCTACTAGTGAGTATAAAGAGAATATTAAAGATTACTTAGATATGATTAAAGATGAGACTTTGACTATTAATGTTTATGATAAAGATGGTATTGAAGATAAAGTAAATATTAATGATTATGAAGTTGGCTTTGTATTAGAAAAAGTAAGTACTAAATAATAAATAAAGACTATTAGAGATTAATTACTAATTTTTAATAGTCTTTTTTGTGGTTTGCGGTATTAACTACTTGTTAACTTTATAGACAAATTTTTTTATTCTGTTATAATTATACTAGGGTGTGATATAATGATAGAGTTAGAAAATATCGATGGTGTTGGTCCTAAAACTAAGGAACTATTAAATAAACTTAAAATTAATAATGGTGAAGATTTATTATATTATTATCCATATAGGTATGATGTAATAAAAAGAACTGATATGAATATTTTAAATGATGGTGACAAGATAGTTATAGATGGTATAGTAGAGGGACAACCAACAGTTATATTTATTAATAAGAGTTTAAAGAAACTGATATTTAGAATTAATACTAAGACAATGATAATCAACATTACAGTATATAATAAAGTATATTTACATCAAGAGTTAAAGTGTGGTAAAGAGGTAACTATAATTGGTAAATATCATAAACTTAAGAATACGATAGTGGCTTCGGATGTTAGATTTGGCCTTTTACCCCCAGGAGCTAAGATAGAACCTATTTATTATACTACCGAAGGTTTAACTATAAAGCAAATATCTAAGTTTGTATCTTATGTACTTAATAATGAGGAATACCATGTTCATTCTTTAATACCAACATATCTTGAGGATAAATATAATTTACTTTCTAAGAAAGATGCTATATATAATGTTCATATACCTGAAGATATTGTTACTTTAAAGAAGGCAAGACAAAGAATTAAATATGAAGAGTTATTTATGTATATGTTAAAGATTAGGTATTTAAAACAAAAGATAGAATCTGATGATACTGCGATAGAGAGAGTACTTGATTATGATAAGATTAATAAGTTTATTGATAATCTACCATATAAACTTACTTTAGATCAAAGTAGTAGTATTAAAGAGATACTTAAGGATTTAGAATCTAAGAAGAGAATGAATAGATTACTTCAAGGAGATGTTGGCTCTGGTAAAACAATAGTGGCATTTATTGCGATATATGCTAATTATTTATCTAAGTATCAATCTGCTTTAATGGCTCCTACTGAGATATTAGCGGGCCAACACTATGAAGATGCTCTTAAGATATTTAGTAAGTATAAACTTAAAATAGCACTTCTTACTTCTAGTACTAGTGTTAAAGATAAGAAAGAAATATATGATAATCTAGAGCTTGGTAAAATTGATTTAATTATTGGGACACAAGCTTTAATTCAAGATAGGGTTAAATTTAAGAAACTAGGTCTTGTTGTAACTGATGAACAACATCGTTTTGGTGTAAATCAGAGAAATTCTTTTAAAGGAAAGGGTATTAGTCCTGATGTACTATCTATGAGTGCTACTCCTATTCCTAGAAGTTATGCTTTAACTATATATGGTGATACTGATGTATCTTCAATTAAAACTAAACCTATAGGTAGAAAAGAAGTTATTACATACTTTAAGAAAGAAAAAGATATTACTGAAGTATTAGAGATGATGAAGAGAGAACTTGATAATAATCATCAGATATATGTAGTAGCTCCAATGATTGAGGGAGATGAAGAGAACTTAGAATCTGTTAAAGATTTAGAGGAGAAGATGAATAAGGCCTTTGGTAAGATAAGTAAGATTGGTATTATTCATGGTAAACTTGATAATAAAGAAAAGAATAAAGTAATGAATGACTTTGAAAATAATAAGATTAATATATTAATATCTACGACAGTTATTGAAGTTGGTGTTAATGTGCCTAATGCTTCAATGATAGTTATATTTAATGCTAATATGTTTGGTTTATCTACATTACATCAATTAAGAGGTAGAGTAGGAAGAAGTGATATTCAAAGTTATTGCGTTTTAGTGGCTAAAGAATCTGAAGAGAGACTTCGTCTTTTGGAAAAGACTTCTGATGGTTTTGAAATTAGTGAGTATGATTTTCAAAATAGAGGAGAAGGAGATTTATTTGGTATTAAACAAAGTGGTGAATTAATACTTAAGATGGCTAATATTAGAAGGGATTTTAAGATGTTATTAAAAGCTAAAGAGGATGCTGAAGAGTTTATTAATATATTATTTACTTTTGAATCTAATCCAGAATATGAGCCTATACTTAATGAATTAAAAAAGATTGAAGACCTAGATTAATTGGTATATGAAAAATATTTTTAAATAAATTTTTAAAAAAGTATTGTAATTTATTTAAAAATATATTATGATTAATATGTCATAGAGATATGACCACACGCTACGAAATAAAATGTAGGTGTGATATAACCAAAACCCCCTGAAGATAGGTCGAGAGACCTATCGCTTTTTGTACATATCCTCTTAAGCCTATAGTCTTAAGAGGCATAACATAGCCTAAGGTCTATGTTATGAAGTATTTATGTGATATAATATATGTGGAGGAATGAATATGGAAAATTATGAACTAGCGGAAGATGAAGTAATATTATTAACTACTGAAGTATATTATAATGATGTAGAAGATAAATTATTATTAACACTTACTTCAAAAAAGATAATAATTGAAAAGGTAGAAATTAAAAAAGTAAGTCTTTTAAAGAAAGAAGAAAATAAAAAAGTAATTAATATAGTAAATATTAGTGATATTAAGTTATATAATAATAAGGTACAAGTTCATCAAAAGAATAGTGAAGTATACATACAAACTATTAAAAATAACTTTACTATTAAGTTTGATAATGCTATTGAAGCAGTAAAATTCGTTACTAAAGTTACTGATGCTGTAACAGGTACAACTATGTCTGATCGTGGCGTAAAAAAGGTTAAAAATGCTTTTGATAAAGTAGATGATGTACTTGGATTTGATACTAGAGGTACAGTAAAAGGTGTTATAGAAAATGGTATTACTGGAACTCTATTAAAAGGAATAAAAAGAAAAGATAAGTAAAATAACTATAACTCTGCCGTTTATGAAATTGGTCAGTCGTGGCTGACCAATTAGAAAAAAATAATATACTATATATGATTTGTCTTTGCACTGGCGACCATATTAAATATAATTTGATGTATTATTAATTTAACGAAAGGAAGAGATATTAATGAAAATAAAATATGAAGCATCAAAGGAGATATTTAAATACTATAATGAATTAACTGTAATAAGCCAAAGACTTAAAAAGATAGAAAAAGGCGGTAATATAATTATAGTTAATCAAATAATTAGATGTATATTATGTATATTTGCATTTACATTCTATATTTTTATAGTTGGCAGAATAGAACCTACTATTTTTATTAATATTTTAAAATATTTATCAATATACTTTTTAGTATCCTATTTATCTTATATGATCATATTTATAAAGAAGTATAAAGTATTTAAAGATGGTAATGTTGGTGGTACATTAACTATAAATGAAAACACTATTACTGATGAATATGGCAAATGTAAAGTAGAATTGGAAATGGATCAAATATCAAGCATAATAATAGGGAAATATTCTGTAAATATAAATTTTAATACTCCTAAAACGAGATTTATATTTCCTATTCAATATAAAGATAAAATAGTTACTTCAATTAAAAAATATAAAGAAGATGTAAGAGTAATAGAATTATAATTGAAATGGTGATAATTAATTTTATCACTATTTTATATTTTAAATATTATGATAATATGGTAAAATTATGTTAGGTGTTAAGATGAAGAAGATATTTAAATATATATTAATAGTTTTAATAGTAATTATATTAGTACCAGTAATAATTAATTTTTATGTTATATTATCTACTAAAAATAGGATTGTAAGTGGTGATAGCGAATTACTTACTGATATTGATTATATAGTTATTCTAGGGGCGGGTATTCGAAGAGGCAAACCTAGCCCTATGCTTGAGGATAGACTTAAGACTGGAATATCATTATATAATAATGATATATCTAACAAAATACTTATAACGGGTGATCATATGAATGATAACTATGATGAAGTTACTGTTATGAAGAATTATTTGCTAGAACATGGTATTCCTGAAGAAGATATTATTACTGATAATTATGGTATATCTACTTATGATAGCATATATAGAGTAAAAAATGTATATAAATCTAACAAGGTAGTTATAGTATCACAAAGATATCATTTATATAGAGCATTATTTTTATCTGGTAATTTAGATTTAGAGTCTTATGGAGTAGAGGCTGATTTAAGATATTATTATGGTCAATGGTATAGAGAAATTAGAGAGATATTAGCTAGAAATAAAGATTTTATAAAAGGAATAATAAAACCCAAAGCAGTATATACTGCTTTTAATTATAATTAGTATTTATTATATAAAAAAATATGATATAATTAATGTAGTTTGTTTTTGAGGGAGTATAAAGATGGAAAGATATAAAGAAATAGAAAGAAGTATAATAAAGAAATATCGCAAAGAAATATGGAGTAAGTTTATCAAAGCAATTAAAGACTATGAACTTATTAAAGAGAATGATAAGGTTATGGTATGCATATCAGGAGGAAAGGATTCTTTTTTACTGGCTAAATGTATCCAAGAACTAGAAAGGCATGGTAAAGTACCATTTACTGCTGAATATGTTGTAATGAATCCAGGGTACAATGAAAAGCATAGTAATAATATCTTAGAGAATGCTAAAGTATTAAATATTCCAATAAAAGTATTTAAAAGTGATATTTTTGAAGTTGTAGATAAAATAAGCTTTGATAGTCCATGCTATATGTGTGCTAAAATGAGAAGAGGATATTTATATAATAAGGCAAAAGAACTAGGATGTAACAAAATAGCTTTAGGGCATCATTTTAATGATGTAATAGAAACAACATTATTATCAATGTTTTATGGCTCAGAGGTAAAGACAATGATGCCTAAATTACATAGTGATAATTTTGAAGGCTTGGAATTAATAAGACCATTATATTTAGTAGAGGAAGATTCAATAATTTCTTGGAAAAATTATAACAAATTAACCTTTATAAATTGTGCTTGTAGATTTACTGAGAGCGTTACTTTAACTAATAATAGTAATAGTGTGAGTAAGAGAAAAGAAATTAAAGAGTTAATAAAAGAATTAAAGAAAATAAATCCTAGTATTGATCGTAATATATTTACCAGTATGAATAACGTTAATTTAAATTGTATACTTGGCACTAAAAAAGATGGAATATATAGAAGTTTTCTTGAAGACTATGAAAAAAAGTAAATAAAAATGGATAACTATTATAAATATTTATAATAATTGGTTATCTTTTTTTATCTCTTAAGTTTGTAGTCTTAAGAGGAACAATGAATTCTAAGGTCTTCATTGTTAAACATTTATATTATAGAATATAAAAAATTAAAGTCTTTTTTTGTCTATGAAAACATCTTCTATAGGTTATTACTAGTTAGTATTATTTAGTAAGGAGGAACTATGTATAATACTAATGGACTTAAAGATGATGAAGTAAAAGAATCAAGAAAAAGATATGGTAGTAATAGTATAAATGAAAAGAATAAAAATACTTTTTTTAATTTATTTATAGAAACTTTAGGAGATCCTATCATAAAAATACTTCTTATTGCGTTAGCTATAAAGACAATATTTTTATTTAGAGATTTTGATTATTTTGAAACAATGGGAATAGTTTTAGCAGTACTAGTGGCTTCATTGATATCGGCAATTAGTGAATATGGTTCTAATAAAGCTTTTCAAAGAATGCAAGAAGAGTCCTCTAGAATAAAGGTTTTAGTAAAAAGAGATGGTAAAACTAAAGAAATAACTATTGATGAAATAGTAAAGAATGACATACTTATATTAGCTCCTGGTAATAAAGTTCCGGCAGATGGTATATTAATAAAAGGAAAGTTATCAGTAGATGAATCTTCTCTTAATGGTGAAACAAAGGAAGTATATAAAGAGTATATAGATAATATAAACTTAGCTACTGAAAAAAATAGGGTATATAGGGGTACTACTATTTATGATGGAGAAGCTTTGATACTTGTTACTAAAATAGGGATGGATACTTTGTATGGTAAGATGGCTAAAGTACTTACTGAAGAAGAGGATGCTTCTCCATTAAAATTAAGACTTACTAATTTGGCTAAAGTAATAAGTAGAATAGGTTATATAGCGGCTATTTTAATAGCGGTAGCATATTTATTTTCTAAGGTATTTATTATAAATAATTTTAACTTAACTATTATAAGAGAGACTATAACTTTAAATAAATTCTTCTCTTTAATTCTTGAAGCACTTACACTAGCAGTTTCTGTTCTTGTAATGTCTGTTCCTGAAGGATTACCAATGATGATTACTTTAGTATTATCTACTAACTCAAAGAAAATGCTTAAAGATAATGTCCTTGTTAGAAAGATGGTTGGTATAGAGACTGCTGGGTCTTTGAACATACTATTTACTGATAAGACTGGTACTCTAACTAAGGGTAAGATGGAAGTATCTAGTATTATAGATGGTAACTTAAATGAATACAATGATTTGTATTATACTCCAGATAAACTTAAAACATTGATATCAGATAGTTTATTATATAATAACGAGAGTGAACTTGAAGAATCATCAGGTAAAGTAGTTGGAGGTAATCTAACTGATAAAGCATTATTATCATTTGTTCAAAGAAAAAAAGATAATAGTGTGTTAATAAAAGATAGAATATTATTTAATAGTAAGAATAAGTTTGCTGTTACTATTATAGAGAAAAATAATGAGAAAATTAAATTAATTAAAGGAGCACCAGATATAGTAATAAAAAATAGTACTCATTATATTGATAAGGATGGCAAAAGAAGAACTCTTGATAAAGATAAGATACTTAATTATGTAAATAGTAAGGCTGATAGTGGGCTAAGAGCTATTGCACTAGCAATATCACAAAGCATATATCCTACTGATAGTATTAGAAGAAATATTTTACTTGGAGTAATATTTTTAAAGGATGATATAAGACCTGAAGCTAAAGATGGTGTGTCTTTGATAAAGAGTGCTGGTATAAATATTGTTATGGTAACTGGAGACTCTAAAGAAACCGCTACTTCTATTGCTAGAGAGGTTGGTATAATAACTAGTAATAATGATATAGTGTTATCTTCAAGTGATTTAGAAAAGTTATCAGATAATGAACTAAAAAAAATAATACCAAATCTTAAAGTAGTATCAAGAGCATTGCCCGAAGATAAAAAAAGACTGGTTATGTTATCTAAAGAATTAGGCTTAGTTACAGGTATGACTGGTGATGGGGTAAATGATTCTATAGCCTTAAAAAAGGCTGATGTATCATTTGCTATGGGTAGCGGTACTGAAGTATCAAAAGAAGCTTCTGATATTGTAATAATAGATGATAACATACTATCAATATCTAGGGCTATATTATACGGAAGAACAACATTTAAGAATATTAGAAAGTTTATTATATTTCAGTTAACTGTTAATATAAGTGCTATTATGCTAGCTTTAATTGGACCATTTATTGGGGTACCAAGTCCTATTACTGTACTTCAGATGTTATGGATAAATATGGTTATGGATACACTTGCTGGTCTTGCCTTTTCTTATGAAGTACCTAGAATAGAATATATGAAAGAACCTCCTAAAAAGAAAGAAGAAAATATAATTAATAAATATATGTTTAATGAAATTATTGCTACTTCAATGTATACTTTAATAATATCATTACTATTCTTAAAATTACCATTTATACAGTACATAATATCATATGATCATTTAATGACAGCTTTCTTCTCTTTATTTATCTTTATCGCGGTATTTAATTCTTTTAATGCTAGAACACATAGATTAAATATACTGGCTCATCTAAAAGAAAATAAAGTATTTATACTTATCATAATATTTATTATTATAGTTCAAATAATTATTATTTATTCAGGTATAACTTTATTTCAAACTAAACCTTTATATATAAAAGAATTAATATTTATACTTATACTATCATTAAGTATAATACCATTTGATTTTCTTAGAAAATATATATCTAAAAAATTACGAGGAGATTTTGGAGTATAATTATAACTTTGACAAATATTTAATTATTATATATAATATATAACCAGAGGGAAAAGAATGAATACATATAATATAGATAATGTCTTAAGAGATTATAATACACTATTAGATTTATATTTAAATAGTTCTAGTGAAGAAAAAAAGATAAATATATATAGTCAGATGCTATTTATTTATAATATTGAACCAAAATTAGTTAAAGGTAGTAAATTATTTAGTTATAAACCAAGTAATTATAGTATTTACACAAGAAAAAGAGAATCAGCAAGAAAAAAAAGATATTTAGAACTAGATAATTTGACTAGAAAAATATGTTTTAACTTATGGGAAGAAATAAATAAGTATTATCCTTTAGATACAAGTAGAGTTCCAAATGATATATATAGTTATGAAGAGTATGTGAGTATGTTAAGAACTTTCTTTAAAGAAAATTTTCCTAGTGATTTAGAATTATTTAATAAAGATATAGAAGAAAATAATCTGACTATTAGAAAAAGTTTTCCTTTTTCTAACGCTAATATATATTATTTAGAATCATTAAAAAAATATTATATTAATATTGAGTATTATAAAAGATTAAATGCTTTTAATATAGCTAGTACAGTTCATGAGTATGGTCATGCTTCTACTTTTATGCAAAGTAATATATATACTAGTAGAGATTATATCTTAAATGAAGCAATAGCTTCTTTATATGAAATAATATTTTTAGATTATTATTTATCTAAATATGGTAATGAATATAGTTATATAGAAATGATTAGGATATTTAATACTGCTTGTATTAATAGTATAAATAGAACTATAAGAAAAGGATATAATTATAAAGAACATCATATTAATATGATAGAGGCATTATACGGTCAGCTAATAGCTGCTACTATATATATTAAATATCGTGATAAAGATTTAAATAGTATTATAGAGATACTAAAGAATAATTATTCTAAAGTAGATGGATTTGAACTACTTAGAAGTATTGATATAAGTATTGATGATTTGATTGATACTTCAGAAGATATTAGTAAATTGGTATTAAGAAGATAATGTAATGTTATCTTTTTTCTTTAATTTGACTATTTTATTATTTCATTATATAATTTATATGAAATGAGGAATATATATGGAGATATTAAATAGAAAAGCAAGATATGACTATGTAATTGAGGATACTTATGAAGCGGGTATAGTACTTACTGGTACTGAGATTAAGTCTGTAAGACAAGGTAAGGTTAATATTAAAGATAGTTATGCTATTATTAGAAATGATGAAATATATTTACTTAATACACATATTTCTATTTATGAAGAAGGTAATAGATTTAATCATGAAGAAGATAGAACTAGAAAGTTATTACTTCATAAAAGAGAAATATTAAAGTTAAAAAATAAACTAGAAATAGAGGGTTATACTTTAATACCTCTTAGATTTTACTTTGTAAAAGGTAGATGTAAGGTAGAAATAGGAGTATGTAAGGGTAAAAAGAATTATGATAAAAAAGAATCTATTAAAGAAAGAGATATTCAAAGAGAATTAGAAAAGGACTTTAAATATAGATAATGGATAATGTTATAGATAAAACTAAGAAGTTAATAGATTCTTTTGAGAGTAGTGAATTAATTAGTAAATTAGATTATTATAAAAGAATAGTTATTGGTAATAAAGAATTATTAGATTTAATAAAAAGATATAATAATAGTACTGATAATTATGAGAAGTTATCTTTAAAAGAAAAGATATATAAATATGATGAATATAGAGAATATATGAAGTATTATAATGAACTATTTTATTATATTATGGGTATTAATAAAAGATTTAAAGAATATACAAATGTAAGAGGTTGTCATATATGAGAGTAATAAGTGGTTATTTAAAAGGAAGAGAATTACTTGGATATAATGTAGAAACTACTAGACCTACGATGAGTAGAGTAAAGGAATCTATGTTTGCTAGTATTCAAAATTATATTGATAATTCTATAGTATTAGATTTATTTTGTGGTACTGGTAGTCTTGGTATAGAAGCTTTATCTATGGGTGCCAGTAGATGTTATTTTGTAGATAATAATAAAGATATATTGAGATATTTAAATAAGAATATTAATAATCTTGATATTAATAGTAAGAGTACGATAGTTAGCAAAGATTATAGAGATAGTTTATTATATTTTAAAAACAATAATATTAAGTTTAATATTATACTAGTAGATGCTCCTTATAAAATGGAAGTAATGGAAGAAATAATAGAACTAGTTACTAAGTATGATTTGCTTTTAGATAATGGAATATTAGTACTTGAATATAGTTTTGATAAATTAAAAGATAAATATAGTAATCTAGAATTAATTAGAAGTAAGAAGTATGGTGATAAATATGTAAATATTTATCTTAAAATAATTATTAATTAAAAAGTCAAGTGCAACTTTTGAATAGTTATAGTAATTGTCAAATTAATAAAAATATAGTATAATTCAATAAAGGAGGGAAAATATGAATAAAAAATCATATGATGAAGTACAAAAAAAATTAGAAAAAAATCCTTTTGATCAAGTTATTCCAATGATTACAAAAGATATCCCATCTTATAAAGAGCTAAATTCCGAAGAAGAAAAAATATTAATTAGATTAGAAGAATTATATAAAATGAAAATGCAATACATGAGTATCCCTGAAGAAAAAGAAAAATTTAAAAGAAAAATTTATGAAGATATCATATCAGGCAAAGTCGAATGTCCGAAAGGTTATTCTAAAGAACAATATTTTAATGCTTTAATACAATCATTTGAAATACAATCAAATATAAATGTAGAAGAATCAAAACCAATGAAAAGATAAATGAACTAAAAAATAGTTCATTTTTTTAAATAGAGGAGAGTGTAAAAAACTTTGTCTAAATGATATCTGTTCTAACATCAAAATGATAAAATATATTTACTTCATAAAAAAGAAATATTAAAACTAAAAAACAAATTAGAAATAGAAGAATATACACTAATATCACTTAGATTCTATTTTGTAAAAGGAAGATGTAAAGTAGAAATAGGAGTATGTAAAGGTAAAAAGAATTATGATAAAAAAGAATTTATTAAAGAAAGAGATATAAAAAGAGAACTTGAAAAGGATTTTAAATATAGATAATGAATAATATTATAGATAAAACAAAGAAGTTAATAGATTCTTTTGAAAATAGCAATTTAATTAGAAAATTAGATTATTATAAAGAAATAGTTATAAATAATAGTGAATTATTAGAATTAATTAATAAATATAATACTAGTAAAGATGATTATGAAAAAATATCTTTAAAAGAAAAAATATATAAATATTCTGAATATAAGGAAAAGAATTATTTGGCTTATAATATAATAGGTACTAGACCCACGATGAATAGAG
>ULTC01016084.1_pt1 | contig 21732 bp, 9 predicted proteins | sample 1957091 | NCBI WGS metagenome assembly ULTC01 (sample SAMEA4835720, study PRJEB28245) | human gut metagenome | biome: gut microbiome; material: fecal sample | place: Denmark | collected 2008 | reverse complement strand
GTCCCCGGCATTGTAGCCGATGCTGTTGATTATGCGTCAAAAACACTTCCAAAGCTGGTAAAGATACTTCCGGTATTGCTTCTGTGTGTATTGCTTATCGGTGCATCTATATTTAGTATGGTCGGGATGTTACCGTCAGTTATGTACGGAGGTCTTGAAGAAAAAGTTGAGGAACGACAAATCAACAAGGCTCAAAATGTTATCGAAGAGGAATATGAAAAAAGAATATCCGCTGTTGTAAGCGACATTATTAAACAAACTAAAAACGAGGCGGAAATCGGTACTTTTTCGGCGTGGAAACGTATTGTTGCCGGAAAGAACGATAATTACACCGTTACTGTTCAGCGCAAGAATGAAACAGACGCTGTTATTACCGTTAAAAACAACAAGACTTCTACCGGACTTAAAATAACCGTTAATCAAATTTACTTGACGGATTATTCTCCGTTAAAAGCCGATAAGGTAGCTTTGATAAATTCTTACGCTTATAAAGACGCATATAAAGACACTAAAGAATATCTGTCGGGTGAAGCTGTACCTGACGAAACACTCTTTGAGACAACAAGCAATACCAAATGGAGAAGCAAAGACACTTCAGGTCTTAAAAAATGGCTTGAAGATAATATGAACAGCCTTGTTACATACAGTGTAAGCGAAGAGTCTCAGGTAACGGAAAACGGGTTTACGTATAGACAGCTTACGTACTCTGTAAACGGTATCTTTACCGAAGACGATATTTATGCGGCTTATGGCTTCTCAGATGCTCAAAAAGAACAGCTTAAATCATTGAATTTTGCCGGGAATATGTACCTCGCCGCGTGTGATGACACATCTCCGGAAGGCACGGAGAAATTATCATCATCCAACATATACCCGAAGCTTGACGTTTACACAAACCTTGTAGGCGGTAACGACAACCTTATCTGGTCTATGCTTCCGTCAGATTATAAACACTTGATTGCCGATAACGATGAAACAGGCACGGCAACAATTATTCGTGAGTTTATAACCGCTGCAAAAAATCAAGTTGGTTTTGTTGCAGGAGAAAACAACAACAATCCCTACAGTGAATGGAACAACACTAACAGTGCCTATTGGAACGCTGCGTTCCTAAGCTATTGTGCGAACACGGTGGATTCGGTTCTTAATACCGGCACGAAACTGCTTGACAATGTTATACCGAACACAGGCAGTGTCGATTACATGACAGGCTTCTTGTTTAACAACAACTATGTGTGGCATTACAAAAATGATAATTATGTACCCCAAATGGGCGATATTGTAGTTTTGTATGCTCCACAGCAGACTATAAACGCGGATGGTAGCATAACTACTGTTGATACTCCGACAGTGGCGGAAACGTGTCCGGAACTTAACATCTCAGATACAGAACTCAGAGCAACCGCTCTGGGCCTCGTAGAAACGGTTTCTGGCGGAACTGTAACGTTTATATGCGGTGATACGGCAAATCACGCTGTGGAGCGTCTGGCTCTTGATTTGAGCGATTATAAGATAGTGGCTTACGTTACTCCCGATTACGGTAGCATTACAAACGGGACGGACGACTCGCTCATATACGACGGCGAGGTTTTTGATAAGGGTTCTTTTCTTTTCCCCGTTAAAGGAACAGTAACCGTTTCGGCTCTGTATCCTTTGTATCCGAGCGGTACGCCACATTCGGGACTTGACCTTGCTTGTCCTATCAATACACCTATCGTTGCGGCAAATTCCGGTACTGTTGTAAAGATAGACAACGCTTGCAAAACTACTTACGGTAAGTTTATTAAGATACAATCAGATACGCCATCAGGTACAGTCTACTGTATATATGCTCATCTTAATCAAATATGCGTGAAAGAAGGCGATACCGTTTCCGCAGGAAGTGTTATTGCTCTCTCAGGTAATACGGGTAACACTACAGGCCCACATCTTCATTTCGGTGTAAAAAACAGTGCCGGAATTAACGTTAATCCTGTTCCTTATCTGGCTAAAAGCTCGGATATTCGTCTTCATGCAACTATTGTCAATTAACAAGAAAGAAAAGAGGTGTTTTTATGACAGAACAAGAAAATCTTTCACCTGCATATGTTATACCACGTAATTACGAAGATAGCTTTATTACCGCTGGCGGACTTTCGTTCAGAAGTATTGGCGAGGGTGCTCTGCTCGCAGCTTTAACAATTCCTATCTTTATTTTCTTGCCTATCAGATTGCTTTACAGAGCTATTCTTATAGCTGTATTCGGCGGTGCGTTGTTTGCTTTCGGCGTTATAGGTATTAAACACTGCTATCTTACAGAGTTTATAACGAAGTTCTTTAAGTTTAAAAGAAGCTGCCACGTTGTCGAAAGAGACGATAGTCACGTTTTTGACAACCTGATAGCCGAAACTGAAGATGCAGAAACACAAAATGATAACGTAGAAGAAGTCGTCGAGTCGGAAACAGTAGAGACGGATGTTCTTGATTCGGATTCGTCGATTTCCGAGAAAGAAACCAAAAAGAAGCCCAAAAAGGGCAAAAAATCAAAAAAATAATTCATATATAAAAAAAGAAAGGAGGTGCTTTTTATGAAAAAACCCGAAACTTCAACTGAAAGAAAAAACGAAAGTGATAAGAGAGGTTTTAAAGAGTTCTGGGCTAACAAATCTACACGATGGGCGTTTTGGGCGTTTATCGCTGTTGTTCTTGTAACTATCGGTGTTTTCATTCTTAATGCAACAGTCAATATTTAATTTGTCGGTTGTCAAGGCTCCTTACTTACAGTTTTGTTTTTTTAAGACTAAAGACGCTGTGCTTTTGCATGGCGTCTTTTGTTTTGTGCATTTGTTCATAAATTAAATTCAAACAAATTCAAATAAAAGGGCAAATTTGTAAAAAACCTTTTCATATATAGGTGTAAGCAAACAATCACCGCAGTAATTACTTACAATAATTACTGCGGCATTAAACAAGAAATTACTTCTTGGTTATTTCTTTACAGCAAGCGACAATCGTCAATATTGATGCCATCAAACTTGCATTGGTGGTTAACATTTTAACCAATTCACAAAACTGTGAATAAACATCCATAGAAGCACCTCCTTTATTTTAGATTTAGAAACAAAGTTTCCTTCTTCATTAAAACCTTGTTAACGTAAATCAAAAAAAGAGGTTAATTTCTTGCTTCGTTGATTTTAGCACAGTCTGTAATTCCTTGCAAGATTGTTTGCTTACATCTACATTTATAAGTATGAGTAAAAGCAAAAAACAAATTCAAATAAAAGGGCAAATTTCTTTGGTTTTCGGTCATATATAAATGAAAGGAGAGCCTCAGAAAAAAATCAAAAACCGTGTGAAGATAAAGAGTAAATCTCTATTTTATGTGTGCTTTGTCTTGACACAAAATCAAAAATAACTACAATATATCTGAGGTGGTAAAAAACTATGAAAAAATTTAACTTGAAAGAAGCGGCAAAAAACCTTAACGAAAAGCTTAAAAACGACAAGAAGTTTAAAGCTCGTTTTGCTACTCTTACCGTAGCGGGAGTAATCGTTATAGCAACTGCGATAACCGTTCCTACGGTTGTGCATAACAACAAAATCAAAGCGGAAGAAAATACTACAAATGTTGCCGTGCAGGCTGAACCGGAAACCGAGACTACAACATTGCCCGACGGCGTTGAAACTACCGTCGATGCGGAAGGTCACGTTGTTCCCGTAACCGACGAAAGCGGTAACTTTGTTTATACTACTGCTACGCCGGAAACAACCATAGCTGCTATCGAAAGCACCGCAGCAAACGTTAACAACAATACAAACAACACCGCCGGAGGCAACACGGGCAGTTCAAGCAATACAGGCAGCTCAAACAATAAAAGCACGGGCGGCAAGAAAAACACAGGCGGCAATAAAACAAACAGCGGTAATAAAGGCAACTCAGGCAATAAGGGCAACTCCGGTGGCTCAAATAGCAGCGGTGGCAGTCAGCAACAGGGTACTCGTCCTGTGACCGAAGCCGATGTCAAGGCTATTGTTGAAGAAGCTAAAGCTTATGCAAGAAATAAATACGGTTTTGTTATAGACTCGTCTTTAACCGAGGTTGGCACTTCTTGGGGTCCAGAGATAGGCATAACCAAAGAGTTTGAACCCGGAGATGACAAGCTATATGCTGAACACTTGCGTGACAGGATTGATAGTACGTATAAGGGCGGTAGGCAAGATTTTTCGGAGTTGAGCGATGAGGAATATGCTGAATTGTGGAAAAAACACCCAGCTCGAATGAATATTTTCTACAAATACCGTCCTAATGACAGCGCCGAGCCGTATTACATTTATGTTGTTTATTGATGTTTTTTGTGGAAAAATGCTTGCTTTTCAAGGAAAGTAAAGTATAATAAAGTAAAGTGTTATTCGCTCCCAGCGATAACGCTCCTCACGAAGATAAAGCCCTCCCCCAAAAGGGCTTTATTTTTTTATTTCAAAAATGAAAAAAAGTTGACATAGACCTATGAAAAAAATCGTGAAAAAAAGTTGACATTGACTTTAAAGAAATCCATATGTTATAATAAGTACAACAAAAAGTGCGAAAAAACAAAGCACCGAAAAAACAATCAAATAACAAATATTAGACCGTTTCCTTATGGGAGGCGGTTTTTTTATGCCCTTTTTTACATCGAATTTTCGTAAAAAGGGCAAATTTGCAAAAAACCTTTTCATATATAGGTGCAAGCAAGCAAAAATCAAATTTTCAAATAAGAGGAGGTATCAATATGCTCTTTGTTCCGAACTTTCCGAATTACGGTACGGGCTTTTCGTAGCACCGCAGCACATATGCAAAATGCAAAAAATATTACTGTAAGTGTTTAAAAAACAAAAATTTATACGAAAGGAGAAATCCATTTATGAGCACTACAAGTATTCATTCAAACAATCGAAAACAGACAAAAATCGTAAGAATCGTGTCCGTCTTTCTTGCCGTGCTGATGATGTTGTCGGTAATACCGCTGACTTCATCGGCTATAAGCGACGGAGAAACCGTAAGAGTTACCGGCAGAAACGACTGGATAAGCGGATTTTATTATGACTTTACTTCACATAAAGAGTTAGGCTTGGGCGGTAAACACGGTCAGCATCAAAGACTTAAAGCTAACGGTCAGGTTGCCTATTGCGTTGAGCCGGGCGTACAGGTGCAGGAAGGTAATAAAACGGCAAGTTCAATTATTAAAGGCTTGTCAGATAACCAACAGCAGCTTATTAAATACGCCTTTATCTACGGATATAACGGTACTTCGCGATACGGATATTCAGGTGATGTTGAAGAGGTTGCTACACAGGCTATTATGTGGGCTATTGTTAAAGGTCTGTTTAACACCGATAAAACTGAGACGTTCCTCAACTGTGCCTTCGGAGGCAAGACAAGCTCCGCAAACAGAGATGCTTGTAAAGCTGTATATTACAAGATAGAAGCTCAGATGTTGAGCCATGGAACAAGACCGAGTTTTGCAACAAGATATGACTGGCAAGCTTCAGGCAAAACCATAACTCTTGATTACAACCCGAACACGGGTAGATATGAAAAGAGCATATTTGACGATAACCACGTTGTATCTGGATATACGTTTAGCATGCCGGGCGTTGAGTTTGAAGTTGTTGGTAACTGGCTTAACATATTCACAACAAACGAGTTTGACGGTTCGCAGGTTGTAACAGGTGAAAGAACCAACAACTCGTTTTCAAATCCGTTGCCTCAGCTTACGGCTATGTACTGCGTTGGTCCGGGTCAGACCACGGCAACGGCAGTATCAAGAAACGACCCTGTTAATGCGTATTTCTCTCTCAAAACAGAGGGTAGAGGAAAAATACAGATAAACAAACATGCCGAACAAGGCGATAGTCAGGGAATGGTATTCAATATAAGCGGTAACGGCATCAATATGGATGTAACGATAAACAGCGGAAACGGATATGACGGATATGTTGTTATAGACGATTTGCGCCCCGGTACATACACAGTTACAGAAAAGGCAACGGGCGAAAAGTATTATGTAGAACCTGATTATCAGTATACAACCGTTACGCCGAACAACACTTCAAATGTTTGGTTTTCAAACAACCTTAAACGCGGCAACATTGAAGTCAGAAAGAACGCCGAAGACGGTATTAAGTCAGGATACCAATTTAACATATCCGGTACAGCAATTGACGGCGAAACAATAAACGAAACAATCACTACAAACGCTGAGGGTGTTGCTACCAAAGAAGGCTTACCTATAGGTACATACACGGTAAAAGAACTTAACTGTCCTTCCTATATGGTAGTGCCGTCAGACCAGACTGTTACCGTTAAATATAACGAAACCTCTTCCGTAACTTTTGACAACAAATACAAACGCGGAGATTTGGTTCTTTCAAAAACGGACGCGGAAACAGGCGATATAATACTTGCTGATGATGCTGTATTCGCAGTAAGCGAATATAACAAAAACACAGACGAATATGATTTTGTGTGCAACTTGTCTCATTCGTCTACACTTGACAACGACAGATACGGTTGTACCGACGGTTATTATGTCAACAAATTGCCCGTAACGGAAAAGAATGACGGAAAGTACAGAGTAACCGAAAAAACAGCTCCTACCGGATATGTAACAGACGGTAGGTCTTATGACGTTGTAATATCAAATGACGGCGATGTTATTAAGGTAAACGACGGTACTGTAGTTAACAAAATTCAGAGAGCACAGATTAACCTTACTAAAACCGACAAAGAAACCAACAAAGCTCTTAGCAATGCTGTTTTTGATATATATGCAAGAGAAGACATAATTGCTAACGGTGTTACAATGTTTAAAGCCGGAACAAAAGTCGGTACATTAACGACCGGCGAAAACGGGAAAGCTCTTTCAAATGCGCTTTATCTCGGCGAATATTATCTCAAGGAAGTCAGTGCTCCTACAGGATATGTCCTTAACAAAGACAATCACAATGTTTCATTGAAATACGACGGGCAGAAAGCTGAAGTATACATTCAATCGGAAACAGTTTCAAATATGCCGCAGAAAGGCATTATTGAAATTTCAAAGATTGATGCTGAAACCGACCGCCCGATTATAAAAGGTGCTGTATACGGTGTTTACGCAAGCACTGACATAGTTGTAAACGGCGATGTTAAGTACAAGAAAGACCAGCTCGTAGATAAAGTCTCTACGGATAACGGTAAAGGTGACAGCAAGAAATTGTATCTCGGAACATATTATGTCAAAGAATTGACGGCTCCGGAAGGATACAACAAGAACAACAACGTATACTATGTTCCCCTGATGTATCAAGGTCAGGATGTAAGCATCTTTACGTTTAAAGTTACCGACAAAGACGTATCTCAGAAGGGCAGAATAACAGTAACTAAGACCGATTCGGAAACGAATAAAACTGTCAAAGACCTTACCACAGAATTTGAAGTATATGCTAAATCCGACATAATCGTAAACGGTGAGATTTTATATAGTGCCGGTCAGCTTGTAACAACAATAATGACTAAAGACGGTGTGGCTTCAACGGAAAATCTTCCTCTCGGTGATTATTTCGTTAAGGAAAAGACAGCTCCCGTCGGTTATTCCGTTAACACAGAAAGACATGATGTAAGCCTTACGTATGATGCGGAAAAGGAAACTGTATATGCGGAAACCACAGTCTCTAATGCACCGCAGAAAGCTACAATAACAGTTCTTAAAGCAGATAAGGAAACGAATATCCCTGTAGAAAACGCCGTCTATGTTATTAAGGCTGCCGATACTATTAAGGTAAATGGAAAGACCGTATACAGAAAGGGCGAGAAGGTAGCCGAATTGACTACCGACAAAAACGGTAAAGCCACAAGCGAACCTCTGTATATAGGACAGTATATCGTTACCGAGAAATCAGCTCCAAAGCCTTACGTAAGGGACAAGAACAGCTATACGGTTGACATTACGCCCGTAGACCAGAACATTACTCTGTATAACAAGAATTGTGAAGTCACCAACCTTGCACAAAAAGCTACTATCAAGCTTACAAAAACCGACAAGGAAACAAACAAAGCTTTGAAGGGTGCAACTTTTAATATTGTTGCAGCAGATGACATAACAGTTAACGGTGATGTTAAATATCACAAGAACGACATAGTAACATCGTTTACAACCGATGAAAACGGTGTTGCAATATCACCCGAACTCTATCTCGGTTCATACAAACTTATTGAAACAACTGCTCCTAACGGATACGTATTAAATACGGATGAAGTATTGGCAAACCTTGAATATCAAGGTCAGGAAGTCGAAGTGTTCCAGAACAGCTACACAGCGCAGAATGCTCCGCAGAAAGCCAACATTGAAATTACCAAATCCGATGTTGAAACCGAAAAACCGATTAAAGGTGCTGTGTACGATATATTCGCTGCGGAAGACGTAGTTGTTAACGGCGAAGTTAAATATACCAAAGACCAATTGGTCGATACCGTAACTACCGACGAAAACGGTAAGGCGGTTACAAAATATCTTTATCTCGGCAACTATTATATTGTTGAAAAAACCGCGCCTTACGGTTATGTTATTAACAATACCAAACAGAATATATCATTGACATACAAGGGTCAGAATGTAGTTACATTTACCGACTATGCAAGCTTTGAGAATGTCGCTCAAAAGGGTGTTATCGAAGTACGCAAGACAGGCGAAGTGTTAAGCAGCGTTGAAAAGAATGAAGATAAGAACGGTAAAATATACACTCCCGTATATGCCGTAAAAGGTCTCAAGAACGCCGTATATGACATTATTGCTAACGAAGATATTTATACTTCTGACGGTACAAAACGTGCTTCTGAGGGCGAAATTGTCGGTACTGTGAAGACAAATAGTGAAGGTGTTGCAAAGAGCAAAGAACTTTATCTCGGCTCATATAAAATCGTTGAAAAAACAGCACCTTACGGTATGACCCTTAACAATATTCCGCAGTATGTTACACTCTCGTATGCAGGACAGAACGAAAGCATTGTATCTGACTCCGTATCGTTTACAAACGAAAGACAGAAGGCTACTGTTACAGTTGACAAGCTTCTTGAAAAAGATGACCTTTACAACATAGGTAACGCAGACGAAATAACAAATGTTAAGTTTGGCCTCTATGCTAACGAGAATATTCTTGCCGACGATAACACGGTTCTTCCGAAAGACGGACTTATAGAAATCGCTTCGGCGGACAAAGACGGACATATAATATTTAACAGCGATATTCCTCTTGGTAAATACTATGTCAAAGAAGTATCGACAGACAAGCATTATATACCGTCCGATGTTAAGTATCCTGTAGAGTTCAATTATGCCGGTCAATCCGTTCTTGCCGTTACCGTAACAGCCAATGACGGTAATGCCGTGGAAAACGATATTATTCGCGGCAAGATATTGGGACATAAGGTGGACGATGACGGCAATTCCGTCGCAAACGCTACAATGGGATTGTTCTCAACAACCACAACCGAATTTACTAAGGACACGGCGTATCTTGTAAGCAAGACCGATGAAAACGGTGCATTTGTGTTTGATAATGTTCCTTACGGAGACTATATCGTAAGAGAAATTGAAGCTCCTGAGGGCTTCGTATTAAGCGAAAAGTCTACCCCGGTATCTGTTACGGATGATGCTCAAACTGTTGAAATCAAAGTTCTGAACAGCATTATAACCGGAAATGTAACCGTTACAAAGGTTGATAAAGAATATAAGGATAAAAACATTGCCGGTGCGGTATTTGACATATACCTCGACGTAAACGCCAACGAAACTTATGATGAGGGTGTCGATACGTATTACGGAACAATGACAGATAATCACGACGGCACATACATAGCTGAAGGGTTGCGTTATAACGGATATTTCCTTCACGAAAAAACAGCCCCTGAAGGTTTTGTGGCGGACGACGAATATTATTATTTTGAAATAAGAAATAATAACGAGACTGTTACTGTTTCAAATAATGACGAAAATACGTTCGAAGACCGTCCTATAATCGGTACTGTTGAAATTACAAAGACCGATGTAGCTACAGGTGCTCTTATTCCGAACGCAGGGTTCAGAATTTATGACGCCGACGGCAATGTCGTTGCCGAAGGGTATACCGATGAAAACGGTGTAGCAACATTCACATTAAGATATGGTAAATACACGTATCAAGAGTTTGATGCTGCTCCCGGTTATATTCTTGATGAAACACCACATGAGTTTGAGATTAAAGAAGACGGCGAAATCGTTAAAGCTGATATGACTAATGAGGCAATACCGGCCGTTGAAATACCTCAAACCGGTACAGCCGGAAAAGCAATCGGTGCTTTCACAGGACTTTCAGCTCTTAGCGTTATCGGAGTTTATTTTGTTAAAAAGAAAAAGTCCGAAGCGTAAGTAAGTGAAAGCGGTATTCAAAACAAATCAAAAGTTAAGAAGGTCAATGCCGATTGGTGTTGGCTTTCTTTTTTGCAAAAAGGGCAAATTTGCAGAAAAATATTCCATATATTGTTGTAATAACATGATTTTTTAGGCGGTGATAAAATTGAAAAAAAACAACAAGGTAATGAGTTTTGAAGACGTTATCGGGAACGTCGAAATCAAAGACAACGTTATTATAACGCCGGATAAGAGGTATGTAACAATCGTTGAAATTGCCCCTATTAACTTCGACTACAAGACGGCGTTGGATAAGGAAAAAATAATTGATGGCTTTGCTCAGCTGACTAAGATAGGCCCGGTAACGATGCAGATAAAAAGTCTTTCGCGCCGTGCTGACGTAAACAAGTACATAAACGTTTTGAATCACGACTTTGCTCTCGAAAAAGACTCTCATTTAAAGCCATATCAAGATGATTATATGCGGCTTATAAAACGCTTGGGAGTTTATTCGGGTTTATCTCGTCGCTTTTTCATAGTTCTTGAAGCCTGCGGCAATGACACAGAAAAAATAAAAAGCTTTGATGACGCTGTTTATTATCTTGACAAGGCTAAACAAACCATAAGGCGTTTTATTCGCAACTGCGGAAATGCTGTTATTCGACACGGTGACGAAAAGAACTTCCTGATTAACACACTTTATGAGTTTGCCAACAAAAACAAAACAATATACGACCTTAAAGAACGCAAACAAGCGTTCTACGATGAAGCAAAGCGCATTACGGATAATGACGAAGAGCTGCTTGATAACTTTGATGTTCCCGTTTCTACGCTTGTTTCACCTGAGAAAATAGAGTTTTACAGCGAATATTGTGTTGTGGACGGGACGTATTATTCGTTCCTGTACATTCCCTCTAAGGAGTACCCAAGCAGAATTTCTTACGCTTGGCTTACAGGAATAATATGCGGCGCAGAAGGTATAGATGTTGATATTTTTGTCGATAAAAAAGACTCTAAATCAATGAAGAATAAATTACGTACCAAGATACGTATTAACAAGGCTCGGATGAATACTATGAAAAACACCGAGGGCGAAAACTATGAGGAAATCGGCAAATCTATTCAGTCGAGCGCATACATAAGAAACAGATTAAACAGCGGCGAGGACTTTTTTTATGTCACAACGATGTTCACCCTTTCCGCTTCTTCTTTAGAAGAGCTGTATGAAAAAAATTCAGCTGTTAAAGATATGTTCGGAGCCATTGATGTTGACTTGAATGAGTGCGAATACAAAATTAAAGAAGCTTTTTCTTCTTACATGCCGCTTAATACTCTTGACCCATACATATACGGTAAGGGCAAGAGGAACATGACAACATCGGGACTTAGTGCCTTCTATCCATTTAATTCGTTTGAGGTATCCGACACAGACGGAATTCTTCTTGGTATCAGTGACAACAAGACAATGCTCGTGATTGATAACTTCGACACTTCTAAGTATTCAAACGCCAACATAACTCTTTTGGGTACATCCGGTGCAGGAAAAACATTTACCTTACAGACGATGTGTCTTCGTTTTAGGCTTAAAGGCGTACAAACTTTTGTTATTGCCCCGATTAAGGGCGACGAATATGAACGAGGTTGTAAAGAAGTTAATGGTGAATTTCTTACTATTTCTTCGGGTTCAAAAACACGAATAAACATTATGGAAATTCGACCAAGCGCAGATGAAAACGCAAAGAAATTGGGTTATTCATCTAAAAGAGAAAGACAATCAATCCTCAGTAGCAAAATCGACTCTTTGCTTACCTTCTTCTCGTTGGCGATAGGCGATATGTCAGGAGAGGAGAGAACCTTTCTTGACGACGCTATCTTAAAGACATATTCGCTTAAAGGTATTACAAAAGATAACAGCTCTCTTATAGATACAACAAAAACTGTTGTAGACGAACAGGGAAATCCTGTTTCAAATGTAGTATATAAAGAAATGCCGATTTTGGAGGATTTATATAATGTGCTTTCTCAACAAAAGGGTACAGAGCGACTTGCAAATATCTTGTTGAGATTTGTTACAGGTTCGGCAAGTGCTTTTAACGGTCAAACAAATGTTGACCTCAGTAATAAATATATCATATTTGACCTTAACGATTTGTCAGACGAGTTAAAGCCTTTGGGTATGTTTGTTGCTCTTGAGTTTATTATGGATACTGTTAGGCAAGATAAGACACAGAAAAAGGTTGTCGCAATAGACGAGGCTTGGATGTTGCTCAACAAAAATCCTCTCGCAGCCGAATTTGTCGTTACTGTATTTAAGACTATTCGTGGTATGGGTGGTTCAGGTATAGCGGCAACACAGGATATTGAGGACTTCTTTGCTCTTGAAGGTGGTAAATACGGTAAAGCTGTATTAAACAACAGCCGTATTAAAATGATACTTCGTCTTGATGATGATGAAGCAAAAATCGTTAAAGAACATTTCAACCTTACACACAACGAACTGAAAACAATAACAAACTTTTCAAGAGGTCAAGTGTTAGTTAAAGCAAATGAAAACACTTTCACGGTTAATATCAAGGACTCAAGAAAGGAAACTCTACTTATAACATCTGACCAGAAACTTCTTCGTAAACTTGCTAACGGCGAAACGATTACACAAGATGACTTGGCTGCGTAAAATAATTGCGAAAAATGAAAAAAAGTTGACATTGACACGTGAAAAAAATCGTGAAAAAAAGACGACATTGATTTTTCAAACACAGCCTGTTATAATAAATATAACAAAAAGTGCGAAAACAATATGAAACCGTTTCCCATTTCGGGAAGCGGTTTTTTATGTTCTTTTTTACATCGGATTTTCGTAAAGAGGGCAAATTTTCTCGTGATTTCGTCATATATATTCGAAAGGAGAAATTTTTTATGGAGACCAAAAAAAGAAAAAAAGTTATGGTTGCATGTTGTATTTGCTGTGGGCTGGTTACTTTAATAACAATAGGGGCAGCTGTTACAAAGCAAAACAAAAGTAAATGTAAAGCCGACGAAACGCTTGGCAGCGAAGTTCTTTCCTCTTGTAGTTCCTCTTGTAGTGACACTACGGACGAAACGGAGATTACTTCTGAATCCATAACAGAGGCAGCAAATGTCCGAATACAGGATACACTAAAAGACACTTCTTCGAATAATGAGACAGGCGAAAAAGAGAGTTGTCCCAACAATATTTCGAAGATGAAAACAACAACAGTCAAAACAGAAAAAACAGAAAAAACAACAGCATCAAACGCTTCTGTTACTGCTGCTGCGACAACAAAAAGGCAAATTCCTTGCGGGTCAAATCAAGATATAAACCCGGAACAGCTTAAAGCAGAGGCAAACAAGCATCTTGGGTCATTTAGCAACGTGGAAGTGTCTTCGGCACTCAACAAGAAAAACTCATGCTGGACGCTGACTGTTAATTCATTTAATAATCAGAAGGTCTTACAAGACATAAAGGAATGTGCAGAAATCGAATATAATGAGTGCGTTAACGCCGGATATTTGAATAGAGGCGCACCGATAAAAATGTATGTCGATTATGAAGCCAAGGCGAGAGATGACCTTGGTCCGGGAGTGTGTTACTACACTTTTTATATTTTCTATTTGTAATAAGTTAATAAGTTAATTGCCGTATCTACTACGGTTTGTGCTTAGCAGTTATATGTTAAGAAGTTGCTCGTAAGCAATGGTTAATGGAGAAAATGTGTATTTGTGTTGGTGCTTTTTGGCTTTGCCAAAAATTACCAACAAGAAAAATACTCGTTTTCTCTTTTTTTATTTTTTAAGAGAGTTATCATTATATTTTACACGCTAAAAGGTATAGTCACCAAACATCCAAGAAAGGAGGGAAATGTTTTGGTTATAACAACGATAGAGACGTTCATAACATTTGCGCTGTTGCAACAGCTACAGTGCCGTCCGCCGTGAGCCGACGGCTATGCAACATAAATGAACAGTATTATATTAACCAAAAAAAGAAGAAGGAGGTAAAAAATATGGTTAATAAAAAGCAGAAAGTTTTTGCAAGAGTTCTTTGTTCGATACTCTCTGTGCTTATCATACTTGGGTCGTTTTCTTTGTCTGCTTTTGCGGCGAATGTAAACAACAAATACACTATCAAACAGTCGCCTACTCATTATAAATACATAAAGTATTGGGGCGACGACGGGTCTGTAGCATCTCCGTCTCAAAGAGGTTGGGAAACGTTTTACAAAAGAACGGTTACAGCAACAGGCGAGGCGGCTTACTGTTTGGAGTTTGGCAAAGATTTTGCCAATGGTACATCTACAGACGCCGTAGACCTTGTTGATACAGCCGCTTGGCAGAACGCAAGTAACACGGCCAAAAGAGGCGTCGTCTTAGCTTCTATATATGGTTATCCAAACTCTTATTCAGAATACGGAGACGCAGGCTACTATGCAACTCAGGTAATTATTTGGGAATACATGCTTGGTTATAGAACAAGTGCTTCTTCGGATATTTACGCCGGAATTACCGGTGGATATGACGAAAACAATAAGTGCTGTCGTTTCATTTTGAGCATGCAGACAAAAGGATACTCAGATATTCTTGAGGCATATCGAGGCATATTAACCGAAATGTCTAAGCATACGGTAAAGCCAAATTTGGGTGACTCTTTGAATTTGAAACTTGATTATGATGCGGCTACCGGTAAATACACAAAGACGTTTACAGATACGAACGGCATTTTATCCGAGTTTAATATTACAAGCACGGATGGGTTGTCAGTTTATAAAAACGGAAACGTTATAACTATAACTTCGGATGCTCCGATAAACAGAAAAAGCCTTAAACATATCGAAATGATGAAAAATCTGACCGATTGTCACGGCGGCGTGGCTCTGTATGCTACCGCTAACCCTGAACTTCAGACTTTGATTTGCGGTTCAATACCCGACCCGCAAGTTGTGATGTTCAACGTTTATACGGATACAAGTGCGTTAAAGATAACGAAACATTCCGATGATTCGAACGTAAACAATGTCGAATTTAATGTTCGTTGCGATGCCACGGGCTTCAGTCAAAACGTAAAAACCAACGCAAGCGGTGTAGCTGAAGTGAATAATCTCCCTGTTGGCTATGAGTACACCATTACCGAAATTACACAGAACAACTACATACCCGTAGCTCCACAGAAAGTTACTTTGTCTTTCAATACAATTCCGAACGTCCATTTTTATAACGTTACTAAAAAAGGTTCTGTGACGGTTAATAAGGCGGACGCTGAAACCGGCAGAAAGCTCAGTGGAGCAGAGTTTGTGATTTGTAAGGGAACGTCTTGGGACTGGGATAATCTTGTGTGGAATGACACTTTGAACGACGATTATTTTGTAACAGACGAGAACGGAACATTTACAGCAAACAATCTCCCGGCAGGCGATTATATTTTGAGAGAAGGTCAGGCACCGGACGGATATATGCTCGATGAAGAATTATATCCGTTTACCATCGCCGACCAAAATTCAAACATAACGCTTGATTTGGTTAATAAGCCGAAAGAAATTCCCTTTGACGTTGATGTTGAAATCAATAAGGAAAATGAGGTTGGCAATAAGCTTAAAGGTGCCGAATTTTCTGTTTACAAAGCCACATCTTCGTTTGAAATATCAGACGAAACACCTGTCTTTACGGGCATATCCAAAGACGACGGAACGTTGAAGATAGAAAATCTTGCCCCCGGCTACTTTGTTATTAAAGAAACAAAAGCCCCGGACAGATGTGCTCTCCCTGCGAATGAAATTGTTGCTTGTCTGACAGTACAGCTCAACAAAGAAGGTACTGCGTATGAAGCAAAGTTCGGTCAGCTATCGGACTGCTCTTCGGCTAACGGCAATGTGCTTACGGTCGTTGACAATCGTATAGGTGTAACTCTTCGCAAAGTTGACGCCGATACAAATGAGGCTCTGCGCGGTGTCGAGTTTGAAGTTAAATCTTCTGACGACGATAAATTCACAACAATTACAGACAAGAACGGAATAGCTGTTGTTAAAGGATTAAAAGCCAACACAACCTATACGTATCAAGAAACAAAAGCTCCAAACGGATATTATCTTGACGATACAGTGTATTCGTTTACTACAGATACATACGGAAACATTGATGTATCAAACAATGTTAACGAATCAACAGGGTATCCGGAAATCGTTGTCAAAAACAGCGAGACTATTTTCACAATAAAGAAAGTAGACGAAAACGATAATCCTCTTTCAAATGCAATGTTTGACTTGTACAACAAAGAAAACATATGTGTAAAACGCGGTCTTGTTACCGATGAAAATGGTTTGATAGTTCTTAAAGGATATTCGGAAGGAGACTATTATCTCGTTGAAACAAAAGCTCCTGACGGTTATCTTACAACTGCTCAGAGCAAAGACGAAATGTCCTTCTCAATTTCTGCAAAGGCAGCCAAGACTATAACAATTCATGACAATTCAACTGTTGTCTCTTTGAAAAAGGTAAACGCAAACGAAAATATAGAAGACAGAATAGCGTTATCGGGAGCAGAATTTAAGCTGTACAAAGTTACAGATACCGGACTTGAAACCGTAAAGGATGCTGCAACCGGACAAGATAAAATTTACACTACAGATAAAGACGGAACAATTACCGTGAAGAACTTACTTGTTAACGTTACTTATTGTTTTGTAGAAGTAAAAGCTCCCGACGGGTATTATACCAATCCGGAAAAGCATTACTTCACAATAACCGAAAGCGGAAAAGCCGTTGACGAAAACAATGAAGTAATTGCTAATAATGAAGTTATCGCGGTCAACGCAAGAACATCTTTCACGGTAAGAAAAGTTGACAGCTTAACAAATCAAGGAATTGGCAATGCACTGTTTGTTGTTTACAAAGCAAATGCCGACGGCAGCTTTAATCCGAACAGCAAGGTAGCGACCGGCAAAACAGATGCATCAGGTCTTTGGAAAATAGAAGGCTTACCGGAGGGAACTTACTATGCTGTTGAGAAGACGGCTCCGACAGGTTATGTGCCTAACCTTACTCCGATAAAGTTCACAATCGGATTTGCTAACGACAATGAAATGACGGTAAACAACGACAGAATTTCAGTAACTCTTAAAAAAGTTAACGCAGATAATGCCGAAATTACCCCGTCAGGTGCTGAATTTGACCTTTATGAAAAAGGCGCGTTTAGTGACACAAAAATCAATAAAACGTCTCTCAAACCGGACGAGAACGGCGAAATTACAATATCTGACGGACTTGAATTAAACAAGGAATATTATTTCGTTGAAACATTAACTCCGAAAGGATATTATACCGATTCCACCAAGCATTACTTCAAAATAAACAACGACGGTAAATGCACCGACAAGGACGGTAATTTACTTAATGAAGTAGTAATAAGCAATGTTCCGACTCGCTATACCTTAGCAAAAGTTGATGCCGATACTAACGAAAAAATATCCGATGTAACATTTGCAATCTACGCAGATGACGGCACTTATAAAGGCAGCTACACCACCGACGAAAACGGTACTATCGTTCTTTATAATACTCTCCCTGAAGGCAAGTATTACGCTGTGGAAACAGCTTTCCCTGACGGATATATTCAGGACAGTTCGCATTATGACTTTGAAATAAATTCTTCGACTAAGGACACAGTGCTTACTATAAAGAACAAGAAAACAAGCGTTACGCTATCAAAAGTAGACCTTGTTAACGGTAAACCCGTTGAAGGAGCTACCATTGAAATATATGACAGCACCGGCAAATGTGTTTACGCAGGGGTATCAAATTCAGAGGGTACAATCACCGTAGATTACTTACCTGTGGGTACTTATACTTTTAAAGAAACAATAAATCCCGACGGGTATCAAATCAACAGCGAAACTTATGAGTTTACTTTAAATGCCGACGGAACAATAACAAACGGATACGCCATTACCGATGCACCGACAGAAGTTATAATCACTAAAACCGATGCAGACGGAAAGCTTCTTAAAGGCGCAACAATCGGTATTTACGATTCGGAAGGCAAAGAAGTTTATCGCGGTGTTACCAATGAACTCGGTCAGATTAAAGTCCAGTATCTCAAGAGCGGCAAGTATACGTATAAAGAAATAGCTGCTCCTGACGGCTACAAGCTTAATAAAGAAACGTACTCTTTTGTTATCAATCGTGACGGCTCAGTCGAAGGCGAAAACGTAATGATTAACGAATCGACAAGCGTTACAATCACGAAGACAGACAAAGACGGTGTACCTCTTAAAGATGCGTTGATAGCTATTTGCAATTCAAACGGTGATGAAGTATATCGCGGAACTACAAACGAATTTGGTAAGATTTCAGTTTCCGGCTTATATGCGGGAGATTACACTTACAAAGAACTTGAAGCTCCCAACGGATATATTTTGGATAAAACATCTTATAAGTTCTCTATTGACAACGAAGGTAATGTTACCGGAGACAATGTAATCGTTAATGTGGAAACTTCGGTTGTTATTACTAAGACTGATACAGACGGAAATCCGATAGAGGGTGCTACAATCGGCATCTACAACGAGAACGACGAACTTTTGTATACGCTTGTTACCGACAAAGACGGTAAGGTTTATGCTTATAACCTTTTGAGAGGTAAGTATTATTTCAAAGAAATACTTCCGGCAGAAGGCTATGAAATCAATCCCGAAAAGCACGAATTTGAGATTGCTCAAGATGGATTGGTTAAGGGCGAAACCACATTGGAAAACACGTTGTCAAAGGTTGTTATTACTAAGACCGATACAAAAGGCAATCCCCTAAGCGGAGCAGAAATTGGTATTTATAACGGCAACAACGAGCTTGTAAAGAGCGGCACCACAGACGAGAACGGAGAACTTGTAATATACGGACTCAAGCCGGGCACTTATTATGCACAAGAGCTTAAAGCTCCTGATGGTTATGTTCTCTCTGACGAAAGAGTTACATTTACAGTAACCGACTATGGTATAGCTGAAGGCGAATTCGTAATCACTAACGAAGCTGTACCCGTTACAGTAAATCTTCCTCAGACCGGTTCTACATTAACGGTTCGTGTGTCTGTTCTTGCTTTTGCATCGTTAATGATTAGCGGCGCAGCTATTTACGTCATTGTCAAGAAAAGACAAAAGAAATTAGTTGCGTTTGAGAAATAATTTCAGACAGTAAGTGATGCCGTAAGGGGCAAAACTCTTGCGGCTCACTCCATAAAATTTACAGAAAGGAAGGGAATTTTTATGCTTAATAAAATAGCTCAAGTTGACGTTTACAACGGTGTCGGACTTGTCAGTAGCGCGGAAATAATGAAGCTGACACAGCTGAAACAATACTATAAAAATCAAGGATTTAAAGAAAAAAGAATTGACAGCATCATTAACATTATGCTCAACAACCACCTTGCGTATCAAATAAAAGGTACAGAGTATATCGTGAGTTCTCCGATGGTGTCATATCAGAAATATAACTCATCGCTTGAAAAAGCAATTTGGCTGTATATCAGCAGCGTTAATACGAATGTGGAAAATGATATATTCAATTTTCACTGCAAATATCCGGCTGTGTTGTTTTTATCAAACAAGGAAAAGTTGTTAAGCGACATTACTTGTTTCTACATCAGAGACGGCGAAGAGGCGACTTCGTGCCGTACTATTGATACTAATTACAATATATACGGAGATAAGCAGCAGAATATCATTGTCATTATTGATGATGTTAAACAGATTGAAAAAATCAAATTGCCGGACGTTTTCAAAATTTTGTATTACGTCGTAATTTCAACCGATGGCAATGTTACTTATTATAATTTTGATGAACAAAATAGGGTATAAAGAGAGGAAAAAACCATGAAAAGCGGTACTAATAACACTAAAGGTGTTTCAAAAGAAGAAAGTGAAATCTTCGAGCAAATCGAAGGAGTGAATGAAGCGGTTAATCGTTATTTTGAAATAAATAACGCAAAACAATACGATAGAAAAGAATACGAAAAAGTGATAAATATGGAGGAAAAATTGGGGAAAATAGTTCTTAACATACGAGGTAATATAAACAATTTGTTTGTGTCAGCTAATAAAAAGATTATGCCTGTTACCTCAAATGTTATAGATTTTAACCTCAATAAATTCATAGCAAATGACTTTAAAGTCGAAAAAAACGGGTCGGTAATTAAAATTAAAATACCTCCGTTACTTCACAAAAAAGTCTATAAAAAGACTCAGATAAGCGAGAAATATTACGAGGATTATTACACAAATGAATTAGTGGACGGTGAGTTGTACGCATATTTACGCAACTATAAATTGACAAAACATATTTCAAAATACAAAGAAAAAGTCCTCATTTATGTAAAAAACGTAATATCAACTAATAGGAAAAGAAATGATATTCCGGATACAGACAATCACGAATATCATGACTTAATAAACACGATTACGACGGTTTTTCTCGAAGACGATTCACCCGAACATGCAGCATTTATGTTCGATACTGAATACGGCAGCACCAACAAAACCGAGATATATATTATACCGTACAGCGAGCCTGAAGAGATAATGCGTGTTGCTCTTGAAGCTCCTGTTTCGGCTCAATCGGAAAACAAAGAAAAAGAAAATATTATTGATTTCAGACTTGCTGTTTAGGTCAAAAAAACAGAATAAAATGTGTGCTAAAATCAAGCACTTTTTCGAGAATTTGATTTTGGCACACAAAAGATGCGATAAAAAGGTTGGCTTTGTGGGCTTTTTGGGGATTGCAAATAGCAAAAAATACAGAGCAATGGAGAGACGAGGCTACTTGTTATTTTTTCTATTTGGATTAGCGTGTGTCTTTACGTTTATACAAAAGGGAAAAGACAAAGACGTCAAACAACACAGCCACCGTAAACAAGAGATTAAGCAGACCCAATAAAGGCCCAATAAAGAAAACAAGAGAGACGGCACTCGAAACACGGCAGTGAACTAATCCTTTGCGGTAAACTCAAAAGGGCAAAGAAACCCAAATTAAAAAAGGAAAGAACCACACTGTAAATAAGCGAACAAAACGAGCAGAGGGAAAGCCGAAAAAAACTCTCTACAAGCTTTACACATTTCTTTACACAAATCAAAAAAGGAAGGAGATGAAAAGAGAAATGAGAAACGAAATAACTGCAATGAAGCTAAAGATAATGCAAGTCCTGTACGTAGAGAAGTGTATACCGTCATCGCAGATAGAACTGTACGCAATGTACTTGCGAACGAAAGGGATACAAATAGGCCCGTCATACTTGTACCGAATACTAAGAGAACTGATAACTGTAGGATATGCGGAGCGAATACGAGTA
>ULTC01011476.1_pt1 | contig 21978 bp, 17 predicted proteins | sample 1957091 | NCBI WGS metagenome assembly ULTC01 (sample SAMEA4835720, study PRJEB28245) | human gut metagenome | biome: gut microbiome; material: fecal sample | place: Denmark | collected 2008 | reverse complement strand
ACCCACACGACCTTGCGATCACTAGCACCTGAAGCTAGCGCGTCTGCCAATTCCGCCACACCTGCGTATTTAATATGTTGACAACTTTAGATTGGGCGCTGTCTGCCTGCGGAACAAGTTCCGCTACCACCAAATCAAAGATTTGGCGCAATTCCGCCACACCTGCATATTTAATGCGTTGCCAAATAGTCAACGTTGATATTATATCATAGCGGAGCTTCAAAGTCAAGTGTTTTTTGAAAATTTCTTCACCTTCCGCATTATCGGAAAGTTCTGATTCTGATATGGCTGTCTTTAATGCTATTGATTTTCAAATCTTCTATGAATAAAAATAAAGGACACTCGAAAATCGAATGTCCTTTACACTGGTGCGGGAAATGGGACTTGAACCCACACGCCAATACTGACTGGGGCACCTCAAGCTTGCCTTGTCTGACTGCGGAACAAGTTCCGCTTCCACAAAATCAAAGATTTCGTGCGATTCCAGTGTGGATTTTAAAATGATAGTGATTTGCAGAGATACATAACAAAAAATAAAGGACACTCGAAAATCGAATGTCCTTTACACTGGTGCGGGAAATGGGACTTGAACCCACACGCCAATACTGACACAAGCACCTCAAGCTTGCCTGTCTGCCGATTCCAGCATCCCCGCAAATCAGCTTGTTTATTATATCAGATAATTTTGCATTTGTCAAGCACAAAAATTTACATTTTCGTTTTTTATTTTACGCTGTCGCTTTTACGGTGATTTATTTACCTGCGGTAACTGTCGCAATCAATGTTACACTACCGAAACATCTATCTTCAGCTCTCCGTTTTCGTCCTCGTACCAGGTTTCCCACGCAAAATACTTATCCCAGCAATCGCACTCGCTGAAATCCATATATTCCGCATTGAACTCCTCCGCTTCTTCCGCCGGCACAAGCCAGCCGCTGCAATCACTCGCAATCAGCCCGTTCTTCACCTGCTCGTGACCCTCTTTGCAATCAAGGAAAAACACGCTTCCCTTTTTTGCGGCAGCCTGCTGAATTATCTCAATGAATTTAGTAAATCCGAGCGGCTCTCTCGTTCTTAGTCCTGTTATCATAAATACACCTTGCCTTTATCTCTTGCTTTTATCTCTTGATAGTACAATAAATTATATCACCATACCGCCGCAAAGTCAAACCTCCCCTCGCCTTATTATTCGCTCGATGCCGAATATATTTGTTTTTAAAAACGGCTATTATAATAGTCCCGACAGATAAAAGCCGTCCACTTACCAAAAACGGCTCGTGAACGGCTTTTTACTGTATGCCCGTTACATCTGGAGCGATTCTATTACCGCCCCTACAGCTTTTATCGCTTTGCCTGTTGCTTTCTTGACATTCTGCGTCTTGTTCGAGGTCATAGCCTTTGTTGCGGCAAAAGCGATGCCGCCTGCCACCATTGCGGTAGCGGCACATATCATATTATTGGAAGTTTTCTTGCTCATTTTTCCGTTTCCTTTCATAACCGCCTTTTTCGGCTCGATAATATAATGTGCCGCCGTTAAAAAATTATAGCTTGATAAATCTGACATCAGAATTTGCCTTATTATCCTCTTTGTGCATCAAAAATAAAGTGAGCTATATAAAATTTACATCTCGACAATATGATAATTTTGTGCTAAAATAAATGTATGCGTAAAAAAGAAAGGTCGTTTTTTAATGTCACAGCATAAAATAATAGCGGCTATCCATGACCTCTCCGGCTATGGAAGATGTTCGCTTTCCGTTATATTGCCCGTTATCTCTGCTATGGGGATACAGGTCTGTCCGGTGCCGACCGCCGTTATGTCAACTCACACCGGCGGCTTTACCGATATTGCTATGGAGGATCTTACGGATCATATTTCAGCCTGCTACAACCACTATGAAAAACTGCATCTGAAGTTTGATGCGATCTACAGCGGTTTTCTCTCATCTCCGAAACAGGTCGATTGCTGTCTTGAATTTCTTCACGGAAACCCCGACTCACTTAAAGTAGTGGATCCGGTAATGGGCGACAACGGAAAGCCTTACAGCACTTATACCCCCGAGCTTATCCGCAGGATGAAGGAGCTTGTTGATGCCGCAGATGTTATAACCCCTAACCTCACCGAAACGTGTATGCTTCTCGGCGAGGAATGTCCTCCCGTAATGTCGGTGGCTCAGGCACGCTCGTGGCTTGCCCGCCTCAGCGACAAGCCCGGAATAGTAGTAATAAAGGGAGTTCCTTTGATAGACGATGACGGCCAGAAGCTCTCAAACGTAGGCTTCGACAGGGAAAGCGGCAGCTTCTGGCGTATCGACTGGGATCATATTCCCGTACATTACCCCGGCACAGGCGACATCTTCACATCAGTGCTTACCGCATCGTTGCTGAAGGGCGAAAGCCTGCCTATTGCCCTTAACCGTGCAACCACGTTCACGGAAATTGCCGTTAAAACCACCTACAGCTACGGCACCGAGCCAAGACTTGGCGTGCTGTTTGAGGATTGTCTGAGCTGGCTTATGACTAATACGGTACTGTGTGACTACCGCAAGCTCTGATAATATCCGATATTGCTTTTTACCGCTTTGCCGCATTGCAAAGCGGTTTTGCAATTTCCGTTCAAAAAAATCAAAAAATTGTCGAAAAAGGGTTGACAAACGTTTGACTTTGTGATAGAATATTATCTGTTGTCACGGCACAGCAAAAACTGATGAAGCCGAGAGTAAAAAAATCAAAAAAATTTTAAAAAACTCTTGACAAGCGGTTTTCGATATGATATAATATAACACGTCGGTTGACAAGAAACAAATTAACAAGCTGGTGTAGCTCAGTTGGTAGAGCAGCTGATTTGTAATCAGCAGGTCGGGGGTTCGAGTCCGTCCACCAGCTCCAATTTTTTCTTTAACTTAATATGGGAGTGTTCCCGAGTGGCCAAAGGGGGCAGACTGTAAATCTGTTGCGTTTCGCTTCGGTGGTCCGAATCCACCCGCTCCCACCAAACCCGTAAGATTTTCTTACGGGTTTATTTTTATATATAATTTGCCCCTTGCCTGTCTTGAGAGGCAAGGGGTATTGTCAAAAATCAGTTTTCAAGATATTTCAGGAAGTCGTCAAAAATCGCTCTGTAGCCCTGCTCGTTTATATGCAAGCCTTGCTCCAATCAGCCTAATAAACGGAAAATGTCAAAATATACGGTTTATTATATCCAAAACCTCATAAAAGTGCAAATTTCTCCTTGACAAATCTATTCCTTTGTGCTACAATAATTATCCAAACAAACGGGGCCGTAAAGGTTTCGACGGGGATTGTGAACCCGGCTAAGCACGCAGAGATCGCCTTATCTCTTTAAACGGGGCATTTTTAAAATTAAACGCAGACAATAGATCTGAATTAGTAGCTGCCTAAGTGCGCTACCGTCCTTGTAGAGAGCGCTGTGGCTCTATAAAGGGCGTCGACTAACAGCCAATGTTTTCGGTGAGAGTCCTGTAACCGTCAACACATCAAAGGACTACCGGACTTCTATCCTGTGAGCCGGAGAGGAGAAAGGGAATTTCAAAAGACTTCACTAAGCGTGTAGAAAGGTTGGCGGATCGGTTTTCGGACAGGAGTTCGATTCTCCTCGGCTCCACCATTTTTCCACGCTCATATATATGGGTGTGGAATTTTTTATGTACGGTAGTACAAAACGCATAAAAATTATCCCACATTTTCCGTACCTGACAGCACTGCCCTGACACCGTCATAATTATAATATAATCACCTTTGACTTTTAAATCCCGATATGCTATACTGGTCTTGATAACAGGAATTTTTCGGGTTGAAGATTTAACGGCAGATAATATGTATTTTCACGCATCAAGGAGAAAGTAATAAATGAAACTTTTATTCAAGCAAAGATTATTCTCGTGGTTTGACAGCTACGACATTTATGACGAAGCCGGAAATACTGCGTTCGTTGTAAAAGGTGAGCTTGCATGGGGACACCTGCTCCGTATTTATAACTCCTGCGGAAAAGAGGTCGGATACATTAAGGAAAAGGTGTTTACCTGGCTTCCGAAGTTTGAGATGTATGTCGACTCTCGTTATGTCGGCTGCATCAGCAAAGAGTTTACATTCATAAGACCAAGATTCAACATTGATTATAACGGCTGGAATATAGACGGCGACTGGCTTGAGTGGGATTATAACATCCGTGACTGTACCGGTCGTTACATAGCTTGTGTATCCAAAGAAATCTGGAACTGGACAGATACCTATGTGCTTGACGTGCAAGACCCACAGGATGCATTGTATGTATTGATGCTTGTTCTTGCCATTGATGCGGAAAAATGCTCAAGAAACAACTGACAACGCATAAAAATTATCCCGCACTCTGAGGTGCGGGATAATTTTATATGTCGGTTTACTTTTATACCGATATTACTTCTTGAACATACCGAAAACGCCTTTCAGCTTTGATTGCGGTGCTGTTCCGTTCAGCTTGTTTTCGGTATTTGTGATATATTCATTTGCTTCGGTCGCCTGCTCTGATGTTATGCCGAGTTCAGGAAGAAGCTCTGCAAGCTCGTTCCTTGCATTATTGACATCGGTTACTGTGTTGTAAGTCTTGCTCTTCACGAATTTAAGAGCCCTTTCCTTTGCCGCTTCTTCTCTTGTTGCGGCGGTTTTGATAAGTGATACCTTTCTGAACTTTTCGTCAAAATCCACCAGATGCTTTTTGATAATACCTATATACTTATCCTTTACGGGAGTCCTGAGCTGTGACAGCTTATCCTCAATTTCAAGCAAGTTTCTTTCATAGCTCAGTAAAGGCTCATTTTGCGGAGGTGCGACCTTGAACATTATATTCTGTATCTCCTCAAGCTCCTTTTTGGCGAGGGCGGTATTCTCCCTGTCAGGCAGAACCACTCCGTCAACCGTATTCAGCTTGTCCTCCTGTGCCTGTATGTAATCTGTCGCATCGGTTGCGAGTGTCTTATCTATACCAAGCTTCGGCAACGTGTCATCAAGCGCCTTTATCGCCTTGTCAACGTCATCATAGGTGCAACCGGTCGGGGCTATGGATTTTACCAGCTTCAAAGCTCTTATCTGCGCCGCCTGCTGACGTGTTTCAGCCTTTGAAAACGCTCCTGTCGTCTTGAAGGTCGTATCAAACTTTGTTATATAATCGTCAATAATCGCAATATACTTATCCTTTACTGGCGTCTTGTAGCTTTCGAGTTTTGCCTTTACATCGAACAGCTTCTGCTCATAATCGAGAAGAAGATCGGGATTCGGTTTCGGTACATCGCTCATTATAGCGGTAATCTCCGCAAGCTCGGCTCTTGCCGCTTCTGCTTCTTCCTTGCTGTTGAAAGCAATTCCGTCAACGGTATTGACATTGAGATAGCATTGTCTGAATAGCTCACTAACCTGCTCCGCTTCCTCAAAGGTTATTCCGACCGTTAACAGAAATTCATCGACCTTCTGCCTTGCATCAATCAGATCCTGCTCGGTGTAACCCTTTGGAATCACGCTCTTTGCAAAATTCAGTGCTCTTTGTGCCGCCGCTTCTTTTCTTGTTTCATACACCGTAAATCCTACCGTACGGAATGTTGTGTCGAACTTTGCCTTGTATTGCTCGATAATTCCGATATACTTGTTTTTTACGTCTGTTTCATAAGATTCCAGCTTTGCCTTTGTTTCATCAAGCATTTTCTCATAAGGAAGAACGCTGTTCTTGTCAGGCTTCGGCACGGCATTTACTATTGCCGTTATCTCGTTAAGCTCTGCGGTAGCCTTTAAAGCCTCTTCCCTGTTTGCAAACTGTATTCCGTCAATTACGCAAAGATTCTTTTCGACCTCGTCCAGATAAGCGTAAGCGTTTTCCGCCTGTGCCTCGGTTATACCGAGATGCGACAAACGCTCGGTCAGCATCTTAACAGCGTTGTCACGCTCTTCAAAAGATGTTATTCTCATGCCCTTTACATATTCAAAGGCTCTTATTGCCCCCGCTTCTTCTCTCGTCAGGCTACGGTCGAATTTTCCCTCTTTTCTGAAAAGCCTGTCGAAATCGGCAAGCAGTGCATCTATACTTTCAAGATATTTATCCTTAACTTTTGTTTTGAACGAATCTATCTGCTTTCTCTTTTCGATAAGGTCGTTTTCATAATCAAGGTCAGACTTGTCAGTCGGCTTTGTAACCGTTTCAAATATCGCCGTAATCTGCGGAAGTTCTTCTCTTGCAAGGTCTGCTTCCGCTCTTGAGTCCATAAGAACGCCGTCTACGGTGCAATAAAGGTCATTGAAATATTTAAGACGTTCTTCCACTATATTCCTTGCCTGAACAATCTGTACGGTACTGAGCCCTATCTTTGCGGCATACTCCTCCATAAGTCCCTTGCACTTCACAGCATCTTCTTCGGTTTCACCGATATTATCGTTTACAAAGCGAGCAAGAATATCGTTCTTGATGTCGAATATATTCACGCCGAAAAATTCGGAGAATTTCCCTATGGAGTCATCCTCATCGCCCATTGTATCAATCAGCTTTGAATAGAAACTGTCCTCGTAAGGATCAAGCTCGAATATCTGCACGATAAAAGCATCTCTCTTTTCGGGAGGAAGACTTATAGACATCATATTGTTGAACATAGCCTGTGCTTTCTGCGTATCAGCCGCACTCACAGTACCGTCAAACTTTATTGCGGTGTTCTTCTCTACTATATCAAGCAGTAATAAATGCAGATTAAAGCAGGAATCATAAACACTGTTCACCATATCCTGACGAAGACTCATTGTGTTAAAAAGTTCCTTTATCTGTGAACGTGCATAGCTGCGGCTCATCATATTTCCGACCGCATTAACAAGGCTGTACGCTATACCCTCGGTGATATTCATTGCCGTTGCATCAAGCTGATTTGACCAGGCGTTTATGGCATTTCCGCCGAATGTAGCCGACTGCCAGCGAGGTCTGCTCTCTTTTCTCAGTTCTCTTGCATATTCGGCATCGTTAAGATCGGTAAGTATCTTTTCATACTTTTTGTCAATGACCTTGAACGCTTCTGTGAATTCGTCAAAATATACACCGTCAAAAGCCATATTCACAACAGCATCTTTATCTATTGTATAAATATCCACGCTGATTATATCCTGTATCAGCTCGAGCAGAGCCTTTTCAATGCAGTATACAAAAGCGCTCGGAGCATTGTTTATAAGATCGTCAAGATCCTCAAACTGCTCGTTTATCTCTGCAAATTTTGTCTGCGCTTCAAGAGCCAGTTCCTTGTACTTGTTTCTGATAATGTTATAAATGTTCCTGTCAGGAGTAATTGTAAACGGAACATTGCAGAACTGAGTTTTCAGTTCATGATTTTCACTTTCGATAATATTTTTTAAATCTCTCGCTTGCATCTGATTTCCTCCGTTTGAATATTGACAGCCTTGCGGCTTTACTGCATACGAAACGTGTATTTTGATATAACCGATATAAAATTTGCACATTCCGTTTATTATTTTTCATATTATCACACAACAAATATATTTTCCACTGTCAAATTCCACGCAGAATTCCTATCAAATTGTCATATTGCTGTAAATCCCATCAGTAAGCCAAATCTCATTGTAAACTTTTCCCGTAACCGAGTTGAGTTTTCCTCCCTGCCCTTGAGCAAAAGATTACAGCCAAAGTAAAACCGTCGGACAAGTATATTTTTCTGTGTTCCATACTCCCCACCGTATATCAAGGCGCAAAACAGCCACGAAAACAGCTTACATACCTCTTGACATTTACAGCCTGACGTGCTGAATTTATGAACCGTGCCTGCAACTGCTATATTCAGATTGGAAAACCCGATGAACCGGCAGAAAGAAAAAAGCAGTAGCGCTGAACGTCCAGCTTCGCTTTCAGGGCTTCAATAATAACAGCAACCCCCACACCGATTGTCTGAACGGTGCAGGGGTTGATGCTATTATTATATTTTTTTACGTTCTTGCAAACACCGCAAAATCTATAGCGGTACATAAACAGCTTTCACAATTGTTTATGGTTTTATATATTTCGGTCAGCGTTGCTCCGGTAGTCGTTACATCGTCAATTATGAGAATATGCTTTCCGTTGAGCTTTGTTGGCTCTGTCACAGTAAAGCAATTGTCGAGATTGCTTTCACGCTCTTTCTTACCGAGCGTTTTCTGCTGTGCGGTCTTTCTTGTTTTGGCAACGGCGTTAACTGTCGGTATGCCGGTTATTTCGGAAATCTCACGGCATATCTTCTCGGTATGGCTGTAGCCTTTTTTGATTTTATCTGTATAATAAATGGGAACAGGTACGATGACATCCGGCAGAGTTTCATAGTACCCTGTAATCTTCTGTACAAGCGTATATGCCATAAAACTGATTTTACTGCCGTCACGGTGCTTCTTTGCGCCTATAACTACAGGCGAAGTCTTTTTGTTATAACGGCATACGCTTAACAGCCTGCCGCCGCAAAGGCTTTCCTCTTTCTCGTTATACTCGAATTCGCAGGCGCATTTATCGCAGATATAATCCATTCTTCCTATGACCTTACTGCACAAAGGACAGCGGTTCGGAAAGAACCAATCAAGCAGTATACGCTTCAGCTCGTATTTATTCATCATCATTTTCATCTATAAACGGATTGCGTATCTTTGTCGGCTTTATTATGCCGTCAAGCAGACGTTTCGCTGTATTTCTGTTCATTGTGCCGCCGTTGTCACGTCTGCGTCTGTCCGCTCCCGGAATATCATCGGCATCGGTAAGGCTGTCTACGGAAGGAGCATCCAGCTTTATAACAGGCGGAGCGTGCTTTTCGCTCACAGCCGGCTTTTCCTCAGACTTTGCTTTTACGGACGCTTTTTCTCCGACCGGTACAGTAAGTGACGGCGAGGACGGCAGAATATCAAAATCATCCTGCGTCAGACGTTCTCCGCTTTGCTGTACCTCAGGGAAATCTTCTGCCGCTGTCTGCGTTGTTTCAACGGTATGCCTGTACATATTTGCCGCATAGTTGCTCTTAGGCGTTACAGAGTGCTTTATGCTGTAGTCGGCTTTTGCAAATTCGCCTGCAAAGCCCGTATCAACAGCAGGCTCTGTATATGCGTTATCGTCTTTATCGGGCCTGTCTTCGTCCGCAGTGCCTTCATTTGTATATCCGCCGGATGTCTGCTGTAATTTGTCATCTGCTCCGCCGAAACTGAAAATATCGTCAAGCGGCTTGAAATCATAACCGCTGACCTTTTCAAGCTCGGAGATTTCGCTTTCGAAAGCATTGTCGAACGGATTTTCAAACAGGCTGACATCCAGCTTATCCGTTTCATCGGCCTTTACAACGTGAACAGGTGCCTTAGGAGCTTCGTTTTGCAGTGCGGCCGCTTCCTGCTGTACGGGTGCGGCGCTTTCCTGCATCATATCATAAAGCTCACGTTCCTGCTCCTGCTTTCTGCGGCGGTTTTCCTGCTCGTAAAGAACACTGCGGTCTACCCGTTCAAAAACAAAAGGCTTTACCTCGGGCTGTTTTGCCTTGCCGGTTTTTTCTTTGCTTTCCTGTGCGGACGGCTCGCTCTTGCTTTCGGCTTCGTGCTTGACCGGTGCAAAATGCAGATCGTGAGAATACTTCTCAAATTCTCTGAATTCCGAAACGCTGAGCGTATTGTGAAGAATGCTCTCCTTTATAGCCATAAAGCTCTGATACCACTCCGCAAAATCACGCTGTGTAAGATCGACGTTTATACGCTTCGACATATATGTGTACAGCTCTTTGGTCATATCCTCAAGCCGTCTTATTTCATCCGGTGTTCTCGGAGGTACCGCCGTGCTCATCTCAAGGCAGGTGCGGCCGCCCGGCTGAGCCTTACTGCAATAGTCATAGTCGTAATCCTTGTCACGAATAAAATACTCTCCGCAGCGTTCGCAGTGCTGAAGAACTCCCCCGCTTTCAAGCAAAAGGTCTATTTCCAGATCTATTATCGCCTTGAGGCTGTCCGAAACGTACACCTTCTTCGGCAGAGAACGCATCGTTGTTATTATCGTGTTCAGCACCGAATCCGGTTTTTCGGGAACATAATTCTTTATCTTAGCAAAGACGTCCATCGCCTCGCTGTCCGAATGCAGAGCGGCAAACGGTCTGTGCTCGCCCTCATATTCGATCTCGGGGAGCACAGAAGCGGCTATCGCCTTAGAAATATTGCTCGTTATGAACGGAGCGGACGGCAGCCTGCCGACAGTATACACCTTTGCGGCGGTAAAGCATTCTGACGGATAGCCCATCTCATTTGCGGCTACGCTGAATGTCAGATCAAAATAATCACGCTTTGCAAATGCCTGCTCTGCCGTAACCTTTTCACCAAACACAAAGTCTATCTTGCGTTTTGCGTATTCCTGAAGCTGAAGAAGGCTCACCCAGCGGTTTACCGCCTTATTGTGCCGATATTCGGTAAGCCTTGTGAATATGAGCTTTTCAAACGGAGTTTTGGCATTTATAAGCTCGTTCCATAAGGAAGATATGCCAAGCCCCTTTTCTCTGCAAAGATATTCTATAAACAGATCCTGCACCGCTTTTTCATAAATGCCGTGGATATTCGCCTCAACATATTTGTGACACGCACCGAGTGAATTACGGAGCGCAACAATATCCTCAAGTCTGTACTCTCCGCTTTCCGCACATCTTTTGCAATAATCGGTACAGCGTCTGATAAAGCCGGAAAAGTCATATTCGGCAAATTTAAGGACAGACTGCGGATATGAAAGAGAATATATCTCACTCGAATTTATACCGGTTAAGCTGACTGTTCTTTTTATACTCATATCCGCTTTTCCTTTCCGCAGTTCCTTTAATAGTCTTCCGACGTGTCATCTGTCGATACTGCGTCGAAGTTGAATTCACGCTTTCTGCCGTCAACATAAAGCGTATGCTTGTCTTTCCACTTGACATCGGCAGGCTTGTTATAGTCGGAGGTTATTATATGGATACCGCCCAATGCGTTACGGCATTCAAGGAACGGCAGGCTTATATCTCCGTCTGTTTCTTCAAGATAGAAGGATACCGAACGGCTGGTGTCGCCCTCAGGATCGACATAAAGAACTATTCTGTACTGCTTGTCGGGCGAATAGCGGTAGCTTGTGCTTCTTGCAGACAGATCGACATCCATAAGAGTAATGTTTCCGAACAGCATCTTGAAAGTCAGGTAAACAAGCACTCCTACTACATACATAAGCAGATATATAGTGCCGATAATGATCTTTGTGGTCTCGCCCGCACCGCTCAGCAGGAATATAAGTACGCTTACGACTATCGGAGGCACTGCGGCAAACCAGTTGCCAAAGCCGAACAGAAGTATAGCGAACGCCAAAAAAGGCGAAATTATCGCAACGATTCTCGTGACTATCTGCTTTCTTGTGAAAAGCATAATCCCGAAGAAGATAATATTGATAAAGATATAAAGCGTAACAAGTGCGCCCTGGTGCGTCGGCTCAAGATAATATCCCATAAAAAGCCACGCCACGAAGCCCAGAAACACGGGGTAGGCTATCGATAGGAACGACACACCGAATTTGAACCATTTATTTGTTAAAAAGCTGATTACTTTTTCCATTTATTTTCCTTTCAGCTGTGCAAGGCACATACGTTTGATTTACAGCATTACTTATTATATTGTATACTAAATCGCCGCAAATTTCAAGACTTATTTCATTATCGGCAGTATTTCGGGCTTTTTTCATCATTGCAGAGCCTGCCTGTTAAATAAAAAGGAGCATCATTTATGCCCCTTCGCTTTATTCGGTTATTATCGCCTTTTCGGGTACAACAGCGGTTCTCTTTACAAGAGGCTCGGCTCTGATCGGCTCATCCTTGCCGTACCGGGTCAGTTCCGATTTATTCGCCGTCGTCTACGCCCGCATCTGCTTTTTCTTCAGGCAATTTTCCCGCTTGTGCCGCCAATTTCTTTTCCTGCGATTTTACACGCCGCTCCAATTTTTTGATATCCTCGGAAGGCGGCAGTTCTTCCGGCTTGATTCCACGCTGACCGAGCATTTCACGCACAGAAAGATTATTCTGCACGTGTTCGCCGGTGATAGCACGTTCGCCCTTTAAGTCTTTTTCCTCCACATTATAATTGGTCATTTCTGTTGCCAGATTTTTTGCCGCAATCGTCAGCGTCGGTAAAAAATCTGCCAGTGGGCGATTATCTTTCACGCCGAGGCGAGTTTTCATTTCCTGTGTAGTGTGACCGCCGAACAGAGCCTGATCCCCTTTGGAACGAATGCGACCAAAACCGGCATCATCGACACCACGCTCATAGATATTCTGTGAAAGACGCTTCTCAGATTCACGCAGTCTGCCACGAGCCTCAGTACGCTCAATCAGTGCGATGCGTTCTTCAATCAGTTCCTGCTTTCTGGTCTGGACGGCAAAATAGCTTTGTGCAAAGGCAATTTCTTCTTTTTTAGGGTCACCGTTCTGTGCAATCAAATAACAGGCATAACGGGTAAGCATATAGTCCTTAACGGCTCTTTGTGCGCCTTTGCCGGTCTCAATCATTTTCGTGACCTCACGAAAATGATCAGAAACTTCTATGCCACCGGTTTCACAGGAATCCTTTGCACGAGAGACGGCTTTATCAAAGTTTTCCCAACGCTCGTAGCCGAGTAAGGACATCAACTCACGGGCATACCAAAATTCGATGTTTGCGTTTTCATCATTATGTATAACAAGGTCAAACTGCTCCTTAATCTGACCAACTCTCTTTTTATCCATTATTTTCCTCCATATTATCCGGCAAAAGCGCTGAAATATCGTTGGGCATACAGTACATAGCCACGCAAATACTCACAAGCTTTTCCAATGCCATACACTGACTATTTTATATTTCTAAAATGATATTATCAGAAATATTTGCTTTGCATAAACTCGGCATTAGGCACATCCTTTTCAATCATCAAATACTGCAGCCTTTTTATGCCCCTTTCGCTTTATTCGGTTATTATCGCCTTTTCGGGTACAACAGCGGTTCTCCTTACAAGAGGCTCGCCACGGACAACGATATTCTTTTCATCGTCGAAGCCGAATTTCTTATACATACGGCTTACCCCATCCGACATCAGATGTTCCTGTCTGAAAGTTACGGCTGACAGCTCCTCCCCGACCTCAAACTGTGCCATAGCCGTAACCATAAGTCTTGATGCTATACCAATACGCCTGTAGTCAGGCGACACGGCGATATGATCTATCGTTTTGTTCTTCTTCGAAAACATAATAAAGCCTGCGATATTGTTTTTGTGTGCTATAACAAATATCTCGCCGCTTGACATTCTTTTCTTTATAAGCCTTGCCATTCTTTCGGCATTGTAGTCAGCAAAATTCTCACTGCAAAGCTCAGCCAGAGCCGTTATTTTCTCCGCTTCCTCAGCATAAGGGATGCGTGGCAGGGTAAGCGAAACATATTCAAGGTCAAGCCCGAACAGAAGTGCTGTCGTTTTCATACTTTCCCTATCCGTTCCGGCAAGCCGTGATTCCTTATCACGCAAAAAAAGATTGCCTATCCCGTATGTCATTATTATAGCAAGCTCTTCCGTGCTTATCAGCGGCTTTGCACCGTATTCTATCAGCACTTCAATAATCTGCTTTATATACGGGACGGATATTTCAAGCGAGCGATCACGAATATCTCTCAGCGTGCTTTCGTGCATTTTCCCTACAAATTCATTGCGGAAGCGTTCAGCTTCATCCGCAAACATTCCGAATATATCAATAAAAGAAGTATACGGCGACCTTACGGCTTTTTCCGTCATTCCGATTATCTTGATTCTATAATCTATGAACAGTGATTCTATAAACGCACTGTATATATCATCCTTTGATTTAAAATAGTAATAGAACAGACCGACCTCAGCGCCTGCCTCATTCATTATTTTCCTTATTGAAGTGCCCTCGAATCCGTCTGATATAAAACAGTTTGCCGCCGCACTGAGTATTTTGCTTTTTTTAGCGTTATCCTTTACAGCCTTTTTCTGCAAATCAACACCTCCCGCCAAATATTACCTATTAAATTATAACACTGCATTTATCAAAAAGCAACAGGAATATGTACAAACAATGTAAGAATATTTTGTTGCGAGGTGATATTATGGAAATAACCGAAGCAGAGATAGAAATCATTACAAGGCAGATTGTTAAAATCATCATAAATCATCAACGTGACGCATCAGCTACCAATTCTGAGGACGCAGACGATGAATAAGCTCAGAGCCGCAGCCTATTGCCGTGTTTCAACCGACCGTGCCGAGCAATCCGGATCGCTTGCTTCACAGCGGTCGTTCTTTGATGATTATATCAGAAATTCGGACTCTATGACTTTGGTCGGAGTGTTCTATGACGAGGGTACAAGCGGCACGACAACGCTCAACCGTTACGGTTTCAACAAAATGATCTCCATTGCCGTGTCCGGCGGCATAGACATCATCCTTACAAAAGAGGTCAGCCGCTTTGCCAGAAACACTGTAGACACCCTTAACGTCACCCGTATGCTGAGGGCGAAGGGCGTAGGTATTATCTTTATAAACGATAATATAGACACCCGTGACAGCGACGGCGAGCTTAGACTTTCTATAATGGCAACGATAGCGCAGGAGGAAAGCCGCAAAATCTCCGAGCGTGTAAAATGGGGACAGCAAAGGAAAATGGAACAGGGCGTAGTATTCGGCAGGAGCTGTCTTGGGTATGACGTAAAAGACGGCAAAATCACCGTCAATGCGGATTCAGCAGAAATAGTAAAGCGTATTTTCACAGAGTATACCGTGCTTTTAAAGGGTGCAGAAAGCATAGCGGACGGATTGAACGCCGAGCAGATAAGAACCGTCAACGGCGGAAGGTGGAGCGGTGCGTTTATCCGTAAGGTACTGCGGAATGTAAAATATGTCGGCGACCTTGAGCAGAAAAAGACCTGCACTCCGGATTTTCTCACGCATAAGAAAAGGCTCAACAGCTCAGAGCATATCTATATAAGAAATCATCACGAACCGATAATAAGCCGTGAGCTGTGGGAGCAGACCCAAGCCGAGATAAGCCGGAGAAAGCCTACGGACACAAGCCGCCACAGCGACCGATACGTCTTCAGCGGAAAGGTATATTGCGGTGTATGCGGCAGTGTGATGGTATCCCGTGTAAAAACGCTGAAAAACGGCAAGATATACCACGCCCTGCGTTGCTCGGGGAGAATCGGCGGAAAATCCTGCAACAACGAAACGCTTAACGTGACCGCCCTAAAAGCCTGCGTAAAGCGTATTTTCACAGATATACCCATCGACAAAACAGCCGTCATAAACGCAGTAATAAAGGGCTTATCCCGAACAGACAAGCCCAACATTCCTGCACTGCGCAAAAAAATCGAAACGCTCAACGCCAAAAAACGCCGTGCGGTTGATCTTATGCTGGATGGATTGATAACACAGCAGGAGCTTATCGAGCAGAAATCGTACTATGACAGTATTATAGAAAAGCTGTCGCAGGAAATTTCAAGCGACAGATCCGTTTTCGAAACGGATAAAATCAGAAAAAACGCAGAAAGGTTTCTTGATTTCACAAGCGATCCGATATGGCTCTTGGTCATAAGAGCCGATTATATCCACGGCACTCTTACAGTGTATCTTAAAGGTGTAGAAAAAGGCTTCACCACCTGCTTTACCGCAACAGGCAGAGGGGACAGCTACCGTGTCATCACAGGAAATACAGTGAGGTCGCAAGGGATCATTCCGGGAACGATGCAGGTACAGAAGAACTATCCCATCTCGAAATGATAGGCTCTATAGTATCCCAGCTCACAACAGGCGAGGGCGCAAAGAGCTTTGACCGATACGGAGTAGGCGCATATTATATGGATCACGCAAATGCGGTTTACCCATCCAATGCCGGCGGTGTGCCGTTTACCGCCGCATACATCCAGAGCAAAGCCGATCCGCTCGCCGATATTCACGAAGATCTTGCGGCGGAGCAGAAAGCCAGAGCTACCTATGACAACATCCTCAGAGTCTGCGACGATCCGGACGTAAGCAATGTGATAAAATTCCTGCGTGAACGTGAAGTAGTGCATTTCCAGAGATTCGGTGAGGTCCTCGATATACTTCAGTCGCAGATAAAGTGAATATAAAAGCTGTGGCAGCAATGAAACTGCCACAGCTTTTTCAGCATACTGCAATGCGTAAGTTTTCGCTAAAACAAAAATAAAGGACACTCGAAAATCGAATGTCCTTTACACTGGTGCGGGAAATGGGACTTGAACCCACACGCCAATACTGACTGGGGCACCTGGGGCTTGCCTTTGTCAATCTGCGGAACAAGTTCCGCTTCCGCAAAATCATAGATTTCACGCCGAGGAAACGAGTTTCCTCTACCACGAAATCAAAGATTTCGTGCGATTCCAGCGTGACTGTTTTTGATGAAAGTAATTTGCTGATTTGCTGGATATAAAAATAAAGGACACTCGAAAATCGAATGTCCTTTACACTGGTGCGGGAAATGGGACTTGAACCCACACGCCAATACTGACACAAGCACCTCAAGCTTGCCTGTCTGCCGATTCCAGCATCCCCGCAAATCAGCATAATCTATTATAGCAGAATAAAATCGGTTTGTCAAGCACTTTTTTGATTTTTTCAAAAAATGTTGTGCTACGACAAACCGACTTGTTTTTAGGTTTATCTGTTACGCATTTTCAGCTCACGGTCGATGGTGCGTTTTGCGTCACGCTGAGCCATAGCGTCACGCTTGTCGTGCTGTTTTTTACCTTTGCAAAGACCGACCTGAACCTTCACTCTGCTGCCCTTGAAATAGACAGATATAGGAATAAGCGTCAAACCGTCCTGCTTTACCTGTCCGAGCAGCTTCATTATTTCACGCTTGTGCATAAGCAGTTTTCTGGTTCTCAGCGGATCCTTGTTGAATATGTTGCCCTTTTCGTAAGGCGAGATGTGCATCTGCTTGATAAATAATTCTCCGTTGTCGATAGAAATCCAGCTGTCCTTCAGATTAAGTCCTCCGTCACGGATAGATTTCACTTCGGTGCCGGTCAGTTCTATTCCTGCCTCGTAGCTTTCAAGGATGAAATAATCATGCCTTGCCTTTCTGTTGTCTGCAATCGTTTTAAGTGTCGTTTTCTCCATTGTGACCTCTCTTTTCTTATATATAAAGGTATAATCGGCAGTGCAAAATGCCGATATTCGTTTTCTTAAATAAGGTATAAATATTATTTTACTATAAAATCGATATTTTTGCAAGCGAATTTACATTCACATTGTAAAAAATTCCTGCATTTTGCAATAACACGAATAAAATCTTGCGGAAATGCACATTTTAATGCGTAGTTTTGAGTTTTTTAAACTTTTTTATGAAAATTTTAAAAAAACTATTGCAAATTTTGCGTATATGTGGTATACTTTTTCTTGCAGTTTAAAAGCAATAACGGCTTTAGTCACAGAGAATGCAGTAAAGCTTACCGATGAAGTCGGTTTTCTCACAAATTATTATATGAAACGCAGAAAAACCGTGTTTATCCGTAAAACCAATGTATATCACACTTGAGCCGAAAATATCAGGAGGATTTAACAATGGCGTTAAAAAATCAGTATCTTATCGACCTGCTCGAAACAGTTAAGAAAAGAAATGCAGGCGAGCCCGAATTCATTCAGGCAGTAACAGAAGTTTTCGAGAGCCTTCAGCCCGTAGTTGAAAAAAGACAGGATCTCGTTGACGCAGGCGTATTTGAGAGAATCGTTGAGCCTGAAAGACAGATTATGTTCCGTGTACCCTGGGTAGACGACAACGGCAAGACTCAGGTAAACAGAGGCTTCAGAATTCAGTTCAACTCGGCAATCGGACCTTACAAGGGCGGTATCAGACTTCACCCCTCCGTATATCTCGGTATCATCAAGTTCCTCGGCTTTGAGCAGGTCTTCAAGAACAGCCTTACAACACTGCCTATGGGCGGCGGCAAGGGCGGTTCTGACTTTGACCCCAAGGGCAAGAGCGACGGAGAGATTATGCGTTTCTGCCAGAGCTTTATGACAGAGCTTTGCAGACATATAGGTCCTGACTGCGATGTTCCCGCAGGCGACATCGGTACAGGCGGACGTGAGATCGGTTATATGTTCGGTCAGTACAAGAGACTCAGAAACGAATTCTCAGGCGTTCTCACAGGTAAGGGTCTGACATACGGCGGTTCACTTGCAAGAACAGAAGCTACAGGCTACGGTCTTTGCTACTTCACCAACGAAATGCTCAAGGCTAACGGCAAGAGCTTCGACGGCAAGACAGTTGTTATCTCAGGTTCGGGCAACGTTGCTATCTACGCTACAGAAAAGGCTACACAGTACGGCGCTAAGGTAGTTGCACTTTCTGACTCAAACGGCTACATCCACGATCCCGACGGCATCGAACTTGATGTTGTAAAGCAGATCAAGGAAGTTGAAAGAAAGCGTATCAAGGAATACGTTAACAGAACATCACACAAGAATGTTACATACACAGAAGGCTGCTCAGGCATCTGGACAATCAAGTGCGACATTGCACTCCCTTGCGCTACACAGAACGAAATCAACGGCGAGTCAGCTCAGGCTCTCGTAAACAACGGTTGCTTCGCAGTTGCAGAAGGTGCTAATATGCCCTCTACTCCAGAAGCTATCGAGGTTTACCTTTCAAACGGTCTTCTTTACGGACCTGCTAAGGCTGCAAACGCCGGCGGTGTTGCTACATCAGGTCTTGAAATGAGCCAGAACTCAATGCGTTACAGCTGGACATTTGAAGAAGTTGACGCTAAGCTCCACGACATAATGAAGGAAATCTTCAAGCAGTGCGACACAGCCGCTAAGGAATACGGCTTAGAGGGTAACTACATGGCAGGCGCTAACATAGCAGGCTTCTTAAAGGTAGCTGAGGCTATGAAGGCTCAGGGTTGTGTATAATAATCCGATTTCACTAAAACTACTCCCTTAAAGGAGGGCTTTATATGAAACACGGTACTTTATCTCATGGCAAAAAGAGTACGGCTGACCCTAAAACCTCGCTTGTCAGAAATGACGGAAGCTTTAAGCGTACCGATAATCTTTCTGAAACGGGGTTGGAGTTTCACAAACCGTTTACTCATCAGAAGCCCGATAAGGATAACAAGTAAATAAATCGACCTCCGCATTATTAAGCAATGCGGAGGTTTTTATCTGCGTTATTTCAAAAGACCGCCCTGCGTTTTTATACACAGGGCAGTCTCAACTTGTAGAAAAAGTATGCTTTTTCAAAAAAGTGCTTGTTCTCTATCCCTATAAGAACGCTTTGTGGGCTTTGCGTCCTGCAAAGCCTTTGGGCGTTCTATCTCGGCATCCTTGCCGAAACCCCAAGCCCCTTTCCCCGGGAAAGGGGCTATATTACTGGGGCTACCGCCCCTAGACCCTGTCGGGGGCTACGCCCCTGCGACCCCATTTTTATATAATCAATAGGTTTATCGACAGTCTGAAACCGCCCTGCGTTTTTATACACAGGGCGGTCTTGCTATTCAGAAATTTTCTGTAATGCTCTTTGCAAGCTGTTTTATTTCGGGAACGTCTGCCGCTTCCCACAGTCTTATACTGCAATGAAGAATACCGTTCCTCTTATACAGCATTCCGAGTCGGTGGCAACGCTCGGTGTTGTCTACAACCTGAACTATAGGTGTAATTTCGGGGTTATCATCAAGTATATCAGCCTTGCTGTGCGTTACCGCCTCATACCACTGCGGCGTGGTAAACTTTTCACACGGGAAGGCGCTAAACAGCTTATCGTTCTTATCTATAAGAAGTCCCATCGTACCCGGTGCTACAGGCTTGTTCATACTCTCCGAAATAACACGGAACATATGATAGTTCCAGAAATCCGCACAGTATGCGTTTTCTATGGCATTACTGCCGTCGGTTATAACCATAGCCTTTTTGCCGCTTGCTATAAGCACTTTTGCCTTTTCAACGCTGTCTGTAAAAATCAGCTCGTCATCGGCTGTCTTTATTCCGTTTTCGGTAATTTCAACATCTGTCTGCGGATAAAGCCAAAATACATAGCTGTTGTGCAGTTCGCCCATAGCAAGTGTAAGGACGGCTTTCTGCGGTTTTGTGATACCGCTGAAGTCGGGAACGAATGTTCCGACAGAGGTAAGGCGTGCATCCGATGAGGTAAACTCAACACTGCCTTTTATATCAAGCTCATCGCTTATGAGCGAATACTGCACCGCTCCGCTCTTTATCTTACCTTTACCGTATGACGAAAGAAGAATCTCTACAGACGGTTTTTCATCCGCACCGAAAACATACTTTTCCGTCTTTGCAAGCAGTACATTACTGTCGCAGAAGCCTCTCCAGTCCTCAGGCGTTATAAAGCCCTTCGATTGCATAAAGGCATTAAGCACGCCGACAAGCGAAACTCCCTGTCCGTTGAAATCCTGCAGATCAAGAAGCTGGAATCCGCTGAGTTCGGAAGAACGCAGAGCCGTTTCAATCTCGTCCTTATAGCACTGTGTACAATGTGCGCCGACCGCCTCGAAGAAATCTCTCCACTGCGTGTAAAGTCCATTTTCTTCAAGCCTTTCTCTGAAAATATCGAGATAGCGAGGAACGAGAGGACCTGTGTACATTTTCATCTCGTCAAAGTCGGGGAAATAATCATACTGTCCGACCTCGTGAGATATTACCGGCTTGTGCGGAATATAACTGCCGTCTGCGGCGCTCAGCTTTACCGTCTTTACCCCTGTGCCGTACTGAATCTGTATCGTATCGCCGCCCTCGTTCTCCGAGCCGTTTTCGCCTCTGATTATCGCATCATAATTGTAAGCGGTATTCGGCTTGTCCGTCTGGATATGACCGAGAGGTGCGTCACACATAGCATAAGAGCCTCTGAAAAGTCTGTCACGGGAAAGTCTTACTCCTGCGAAAAAATCCTCCTGCGGAATTTCGGCAGGCCAGAACTGAAAGTTGTTTGAGCCGCTTGTGAAGAAGATTGAATGATTTTCACGGCGGAGAATGTCGATTATCTCTCCGAGCCTTTCACGGCTGCCCCAAAGCTCGTTTCCGAGCGACATCATAACAAATGAAGGATGGTGGGAAAAATCTTTTATAATACGGATACCCTCGTTTATAAGGTAGTCCTGTTCTTCCTCATTATAACCGTCCTCGCCCTTTGCGGCAATCGTTCCCCAGAAAGGAAGCTCCGGCTCCATATAGATACCAAGCTCGTCTGCGGCGGTAAATGCGGCGTCGGGAGGACAGCAGGTGTGGAAACGGTAATGGTTTATGCCATAGCTTTTGGCGATTTTAAGACGTTCTTTCCAATCGTCAACATCACAGGGAGCATAAGCGGTAAGAGGAAAAATCATTCCGTCGTGCTTTCCTCTGAGAAATGCCTCACTGCCGTTTACGAGCAGTTTCCTGTCATTACCCGAGAATGTGACAAAGCCGAACGAGGTATTGAATATATCTTCACCGCAACGTAATTCAAGACTGTAGATATTGCGTTCAAATTCATCCCACAGCTGAGCGTTTTCAAGCCTGAACTCCGATTCAAATGTATCTCCGTCAGCTATGATATTTGCCTTAAGCACACGGATTCCGTCGGGAGCGGTAACAGTCGCAGTAACAACGGCATTGTCTGCACCGTTGACCAAGCCTCTTACCGATAAACTGCCGTCAGCAGACGCAATCACTCTTACATCAGAAATGTAGCTCTTGGGATATATTTCGATATTCATCTTTCCTACTATGCCGAGCCAGTTTGTCTGGGTATCCGGACTTGTCATGTGACCTCCGCCCGTCTTATAACCAACATTTGCCACACGGATGACAATTTCGTGCGTGCCTGCGGTCATATATGAAGAAATATCATAGCGGTGCGAGCTGCAAAGGCTGTCGCAGGTACCTACTTCCGCACCGTCAATATACAGCGTGCTTACTCTTGTGCGTTCAAGCGTGAGTATTGACAC
>ULTC01022383.1_pt1 | contig 22699 bp, 15 predicted proteins | sample 1957091 | NCBI WGS metagenome assembly ULTC01 (sample SAMEA4835720, study PRJEB28245) | human gut metagenome | biome: gut microbiome; material: fecal sample | place: Denmark | collected 2008 | reverse complement strand
CGCCGCCGTTGCGGCTCGTGTTCCGTCTGCGAAATCGCACATTCCGTTTATAAGTACGCCTTGAATGAGTGTCCGTTAAAAGTCCGCTCTGCAAGTTTGCGGACGGCGGTTTTTACCTCGTCTTCGAAATCGCACATTCCGTTTATAAGTACCCTTCGAATAAGTTTCGGATTAAGGCTTCGCCTTCCACAATTATTAATTATTCATTATTAATTATTAATTCAAAATCACCTATGTTTTTTCAAAAAACATACAAATAACCCGTCTTGAAATTCACGCTTGCGCGTGATATAATAAATCTATGAAAACTCGAATCTATATGACAAAAATGCACCAGCAATGGACGTACGGCGAAAGGGAAGACCTGTTTCCTTATCTTGACGGCGAGAACGACGAGATATTCGAGTATGCGGTGGAAAATCACGATTTCGCCATTATCCTCAAAAACGATATGACTTACGACATCGTGGACACCGAAGAAGAAGCACTCGAAAAAATCGCGTATATCTATCGAAATTACGCAGTTGTCAAAAACGACGGCGACAAGTGCTATATTGTTCGCGAAAACACCGACAAACGCTACAAAACGCCGGCAGAGGCGCAGGCGGACGGCGAGTTCGATTACGTTTACGTCCCAAAAGATATGTATTTTCTTTCGAAATACGGCAAGATTATAGCCGTGGGCAATTCCGAGGACGAAATGCGCGAGAAAATGTACGAGCATTACAGGGCAAAATACACTTATTTGTATTAATTGAGTATAATTTGCGCATTGCGGTAACGCCTTTGATATGCGAAATGGTACAAAAAAGCACACTTTGCAGTGTGCTTTTTTCATATCGATTTTAATCCGTAAACTCGATTATGCAAGAGTTGCGGTTTTGAGTTCGTAATTCATATAGAAGGTTTTGCCGTCTTTTTTGAAAGGTTCTTCGATTTTGACGAGGACGTGTTTCATTGCCCAACCGTTGATGAGAACGTCGCTTTCGGCATAGTAGAGAGTTTGCGAAATGCCTGCGACTTGGGTTGTGCGAGAAATGTCCGTTTTGTAACATTCGATACCTTCTGCCGCGTATTTTTCATTGCTTTCGGTGAAAGCGGTTTTGACTTTCGTTTTGCCGTTCACTTTTGCGGTGAGGCTTACGGAACTCGCTTCGGTTGCCGAAACCAAAGGCATTGAAAATCCGAACGAAAGGGAATCGCTGAAAGTGGTGATTGTGCGCAACGATTGATGGAACTCGTTGTTGTCGTAATAGGTTGCGCTTTCCGCTTCGACCGTGCCTTCGCTCTTTTCGCCGTTTACGGTGCGAGTGTAGGAATACTTCTTGCCGTCGTACGAGCCGAACACGCGCAAAGTTTCGTTTTCACCGTCTTTTTGCACTCTGTAAGAGTAGGCGGGGACCATATAACTCGAACCGTTGATGAGGTTGAAGTAGCAACCCGTGTCGTAGGTTTGAGTGCCGACCGTGAGCAAGCCTTTGACCAAAACGCCCGCGGAAAGATTTTCGAGTTTGGTGTCCGCAGAGCCGAAGTCGGAAATCGACGAGCCGTTCGAGTACGCTTTGAGCGTCACGGCGTAGGTGCCGTCGTAGCCCTCTACTTTGTTGCCGTCCGAGTCTTTTGCAAAAACGTCGTATACGAACGTTTCGTTGTTGTGGTCGCTCAAAATGTTGCGCAACTGTCCTTGCGTGGTCGCGGTGTTGTTGCAGGCCGTCATAGAGAGGCACGCGATAACTGCGATAAGCATTACGGATATTGAGAGAATAACTTTTTTCATAATATGTTTATTATAACATAAAAATATATTCTCGCAATAAAAAACGCCTTGTTTTTCGCAAGTTAAGCCGAAAAATCGATTGAAACAAATAAAAATTGTTAATTTTTATTTGTTTAACCTATGGGATTGAAACGGTACATCAAAAGTGATATACTCAAATTATGAAAATTATCACTTCAAACACGTCCAAAGGCGCATATCTCGGCGTTGTCGGGATTCTGGGCAAAAATATGGACGGGACTTCAAAAAACATAGTAATCGCGCCCGACAGATTCACCGCTTCGGTGGAAAGGGGGCTTATTTCCGCGTTGGGTATCGAAAGCACGTTCGGCATAGAGGTTATGTCGTTCACGAGGCTTGCGAGCAAACTAATAGGCAACGACATCAAAAAGTGCCTTACGCCCGAAGGGTCGGTTATGCTGATAGGCAAGGTTATCGCGGACAATCGCGACAAACTTTGCTACTACAACAAAGTCGCGCTTCAAGAGGGATTCGCAAGCGAACTTTACGCCGCGCTTACCGCCGTCAGAAACAGCGGTATATCCTCGCAAGACTTGCTCGAATCTTCGAAAAAAGCGAACGTTTCGCTTCAAATGAAAGCAAAGGACCTTGCGCTCATATACGACGGATACCTTGCCGCGCTCGAAGGCAAGCACAGCGATTCGTCAACGAGACTTTACGCTCTTGCCGAGTTTTTGAAAAACAATCCGAGCGCGATTGCTTCGACCAACTTTTACATTACGGACATATACGATTTTTCCGCGCCCGAACTCGAAATCATAAAGAGTATCGCAAACAACGCGCTGTCGCTGACCGTAGGCATAACGAGCGGATATTCGAACCCCAACAAGCGCATATATCCCGACCGCGTGGCAAAGAAACTCGCATCTCTTTGCGAGGGCAGAGTGCAGATTGAAAGAAACGACGAAAGCCTACCCGATTCGGTGGACGCCATTTCCAAAAAACTGTTTTCCTACATATCCACGAGCGCGGACGAAAAAGCCGAGAACAACGGCAAAGTCACGTTGCGTTCGGCAAAGGACAGAAGCGACGAGGTTATGCGCCTCGCTCTCGACGTGGCAAAGGGCGTGAGAGAGGGCAGACGTTACAAGGATTTCGAGGTGTACGCAAGCGATTTGGACGCATACGGACAAGAGATTAAATCCACGTTTGCACGCTACGAAATCCCATACTTTATCGACAAAAAAGAATTGCTTTCCGAGCAAGCGAAAGCGAGATTTATATTGCAGGCAATCGCCTGCTATCGCACGGATTTCAGACTCGGCGAGGTGTGCGATTTTATAAAGAATCCGCTGTTTGCAATCTATTCGCAATACGGCGAAGAAGGCGCGTATCTGTTTGAAAACTATTGCTTGAAATACAACGTGCGCTTTGTGCCTACCTCGACGGAAGATTGCTTCAAAAAGCACGAGGAAAGAAAGGTATTTAACGCAAAAGAACAAAAAAGCGGCTTTATATATGCAAATATCGACGATAAAGTCGAGATTTTGGACAATACCGTTGAAAACGTCATTCCCGAAGCGGTGCGAAAAGAGATTGTGAATATACTTGCGCCCGAACGCTTCGAGGGGAACAAGAACATAAAGACTTTTGTCGAATCGACGAGGGATTTGCTTGAAGAAATCGACCCTTGCTATCTAAAATACGTCGACAAAATCGCAAGCCAAAGCGAGTATTTCAGAAAGTGCGCCGAACAAGTCAATTCCAAACTCGAAGCGGTGCTCGACGAGATTGAAGAAGTGCTCGACGACCAAACGGATATAAAGGGATTCGAAAGCGTTTTCAAATCTATGATAAAGACTTTGAAAATCGCGCTTGTGCCGACCTATCTCGATTGCGTTTTCATAGGCGACGGCGAGTCGAGATTTTCGGGGAACGGCGACGTATACGTTCTTGGCGCAAACAGCGGAAAACTGCCTTCGCAAAGCGGCGGCGGTGTGGTGCTTACCGACAAGGACGAGCAAATGCTCTCTGCGCTCGGCGTCGAGATTGCGCCTTGCGAAAGACAAAAAGCACTCGACGGTATGTACGCCGTTTGCGACCTTATGAAAAAACCGCAGGGCAGGCTTGTGGTGAGTTATCCAGACAGCGGCGACGGCGGCGCGTTAAGACCCTCGACCGTCGTGTTCGAACTTCAAAATATGCTTCGTGAAAACGGCAAACCGCTCGAAATAGAAAGAATAGATTTCGAGCATTACACGACCCTTGACGGAAAGGATTTGCAAAAAGCCGCTCTTGCGCTTTCGACTAAAAAAGGGTGCTTCAACGAGGTGCTTAAAAACGGCGTGAGCGGACGTTGCGACGCAAACGATATAGGCGTGTACGGCTCGGCGTTTTCCCTTTTGAGCGAGGACGAGCAAAAACTCATAAACGAGTCGTTCGTATCGCCCGTGAAAATCAAATTGCCAGAAAAATCATATTTTGCGGGGCGCACGAGCGTCAGCAGGCTGGAAACCTTTTTCGGCTGTCCGTACGCGCATTATTTCAACTATATTTTGTCCTTGCGCAAGAGAAAAGACGGCACGTTCGAGGGTACGGAAAACGGAACGATTTTGCACTTCGTGCTTGAAAAGTTTTTCGGCGACGTGCGCGACGGCAACGTGAAAGACGAGGACGAGGCAAGGCAAAAAGCGTACGAGTATTTCGACCTTGCGATAAAAGAAAACAACTTCGAAGTGCTACTCGAAAAGGCGGACACGGGCAGAATCCTTTCTCGCCTCAAAGAAGAAGGCGCGACGCTTTGCAAGGACTTGTTCGAAGTGCAAAAACGCTCGGCGTTCAGACCGTTTTTGCTCGAAGCAAAAATAGGCGAAGGAAAGATTGAACCGATGTCCCTCGAATTCGGCGGAAAGAAGGTCGAACTCAAAGGCACTATCGACAGAGTGGACAAACTCGGCGACAAGTTTATAATCATCGACTACAAGACCTACAAGAGCGCGGATTTGACCCTCAAAGAGTTGTACAGCGGACAAAAAATCCAACTTTACGTCTATATGCGAGCGGTTGAAAAAAGCCTTGACGCAAAGCCGTGCGGCGTGTTCTATTTCCCCGTATTTTCAAGTTTCACCGACGAGAGCGGCAACCGCTATAAATACAAGGGGCAAGCGTGCGACAGCCGCGAAACGCTGGGTTTAATCGACCAAATGGTGACGTCAAACCCCGATTGTGCTATCGTGCCTTTCAAAACGGACAGAAAAGGCGAGAATCTCAATCCCGAAATACACCTCTCGAAAGAGGGATTCGACAAACTGGGCGATTACGCCGTGGCGATTGCGGGCGAGGGCGCAAGCAAGATTGCGGACGGATATATAAAACCTTCGCCTCTCAAAGACAAGTGCAAGAAGTGCGATTTTGCCGCTATATGCGCGTACAAGGGCACGAACGAAAGAAAGACGCCCAAAGTGAAAGGGCTTGAAAGTTTCGATACGGAAGGTGAGAAAAATGAGTGAAAATACCGTTGTGACGTTCAGCAAAAACGCAGAGGAACGGCTTGAAATTCTGCGCGACGAAAAGGGCAATATTCTTCTCACCGACGACCAGAAAAAAGCCGTGCTCGAAAAAGGGCGCATTCTCGTTTCCGCTTCCGCAGGTTCGGGGAAAACGTCCACTATGGTCAAGCGCATAATCGTTATGCTGTCCGAGGGCGCGTCTTTGAAAAATCTGCTCGTGCTCGTCTACAACAACGCCGCCGCAGACGAACTTAAAGAAAGACTGCACCAAGAACTTTTCAAGGCGGCTTGCGCGTCGAGCGGCGAAAAGCGCGACAGATTCAGACAGGAAATCGACGAGTTGCCGTTTTGCCATATCTGCACAATACACGCGTTTTGCCAGTCGCTGATAAGAGAGAACTTCGACAAACTCGGCATATCCCCGACGTTCGAGGTGCTTGACGAAACGAGGCACGCTTCGTATATGAACAAGTCTCTCGATGAGGTTATCGCAAAGTATACAGCGGACGGCGACGAAACCTTTTGCGAACTCGCAGACATCTTCTCGCAATCGAGAAAAGAAGAAAATCTAAAAAGCAACCTCATAAAGTTTTACAATCTCATCGAGATACAGCCCGACAAGGACGAATTCGAAAGGTGCGTTGCGGAATGTTACGATTCCTACGACGGAAGCAAATTTTTCGAGATACTGCAAAACTACTATAAATCATTTTTCGCAAAAGCAAACGCCGCGCTTTCGCAAGTCAAGGTGCGGCTCGAAACGATTGCGCCGACCTCGAAGTACGTTCAAAGCCTTGCGGTTGCGACGGCGTTCTGCGCCGAAATCGAAAGAGAAAACGAACTTCTCGATATGTGCGCTTCGGCAACCAAGTACGAAAAACCGCGCGCGGCGATAAGTTCCAAAGCGAGCGAGGAAGAAAAACTCGTCACCGCATACGCAAAGGACTATCTTAAACAGTTGAGCGACGTCATAGACGAAATGAAAGAAATTGCCCAAAGAGGGGACGCTTTAAGGCAAGCGCACGAGCAGAACGCAAAATACGTCAAAAAGTTGCTCGAAGTCGCAAAGAATTTTGCGGAAGTTCTCGACGGCCTCAAAAAAGAAGACAATGTGTTGTCTTTCGAGGATTTACAGCACAAGGCTCTCGATTTGTTAAACGGCGGCGGTGCGTCGGGCGAGGACTTCGACGCGGTGTTCGTCGACGAGTATCAGGACGTAAACCCCACGCAAGAAGCGATAATCCGCAAACTCGTCAAGGGCGAGTGCTTTATGGTGGGCGACGTCAAGCAGAGTATATACGGTTTCCGCCTTGCCGACCCCGCGATTTTCATATCCCGCCAAAACGCTTACGAAACGAGCGCGAAAGAGGGTACGAACATATTTTTTAATCGCAATTTCAGAAGCGCGTACGGCATACTCGATTTCGTCAACGGCGTTTTCGACAGCGCGATGACACAAGACAGTGCGGACGTAAACTACAAAAAGGACGCGAGATTCGAACTTAAAGACGTGCCGCCGGTGCGCCTCGAAGGCGTAAATCCCGAAGGATATGTTCAGGTGCATTTGTTCGTAAAGCAAAAGGATGAAGCGCAGATTTCGACGGGACTTTACGACATAGAAAAAGTGTGCGGTGACGATGGCGAGGGCGGAAGCGCGCAAGAGGGCAACTTCATTGCAAGCGAAATCAAAAAACTCGTGAGCAAAGCCAAAGGCGACGGAAAGTATATCGGATACGGCGACATAGCCGTGCTTTTCCGCTCGCGCTCGACGGGCGCAAAGGAAATCGTGCAAACCCTCAAAGTGCGCGGCATACCCGTCAACGAGGGGGCGTTCGGCAAATCCGCGTCCCGTCCCGAAAGAGAATTGATTGCGTTCTTGCGAGTTTTGGACAATCCGCGCCAAGACGTGCCGCTTGCGGGGTATCTGCTGTCCTTTTTCGGCGGTTACGACGAGAGCGAGTTGGCGTACGTCGCGTCGGTTGACGGCGATTGTCTTTACGACAAATTTTTGGCGATTGCAAACGACGATAAGAATGCGGCGAAAAACGACATATATCGTGCGCTGAAAGCAAAGGCGAAAGCAACCCTCGACACTATCGAGGCGTATAGACTCAAAGCGAGTTATCATAGCGTGAAAGAACTTATGCGCACTATCGTTGGCGACTATTGCTACGACGCGTATCTTATGCGGTCGGGCGAGGGTGACGCGTACGGGCTCAAAGCGTTCGTCGAAAGTCCTGACGAGGAAGACTCGCTCGGCAAATTCTTGCAGAACTACTGCGAGGGTGACGGCGGCGAGAGAGGCGCGACCGGCGGCGACAGAGTGGTTATTTCCACTTTTCACGGCTACAAAGGTCTTGAAAATCCCGTCGTTTTCGTTGCGGATACGGCGTTTGGATTCAACTACGAGGCAGGCTCGGGCGACCTAATACTTACGGGCAAAGGTCTCGGCGGCGACAAGGGCAACAACAAAGGTCTTGTGGGAATGAACGTTTTTGACTTTGACCAAAAGACCAAAAATTCCGTAACGCTGTCCAAAATCGCGGTTGCAAAATGCATAAAGGACAATCAACTCAAAGAGGAAATAAGGCTGTTTTACGTCGCTCTCACGCGCGCAAAGCAGTTGATGTATGTCACCGCCACGGTGAGTGAATCCAAGAGCGCGGGCTTCGGCGTTACGGCAAAACTCGGCGGCGCGGGGTGCGATTTGGATTTCATATCTTCTGCGGTTTTCGACGGTACGGTCAAGTGCGTGCCTTTTCGTCATTACGCAAACGAGGACGATGTGCAAAAGGCGCATCCCGACTCGTTCCAACTCGTTCCCGACGAGGATATCGTAAACGCGGCGCTCAGTGCGCAAGCGTTTGTTTATCCGCATAAGCAAGCGACGTCGCTTGCGATGAAGTACAGCGTTTCCGCGCTCGACAGCAAGGACGACGACGCGATAGAAGTGTTCGAGGAAGCGGCAAAACGCGGCACGGCGTATCACAAAGTTATGCAGTATATCGACTATTCGGCAAGCGGTGCGGAAGAAGTCGAAAAGCAGATGGACGAACTCGTAAACCGCAATATCCTCACCGACGAGGAAAGAGAATCCGTAAGTCCGCAAGACATCGCGAAGTGCCTTGAAAGCGACATTATGAAAGTCGCGCTCAAAGCGGAAAAGAAAGGAAAGTGCCATAGAGAGCAGTCCTTTATGATGTACAAAAAGGCAAGCGAGGTCAGCGACGATTTTACGTCCGACGACAGAGTGCTGGTGCAAGGCGTGATAGACTTGTTTATCGACGACGAAAAGAAGATTATCGTTGATTTCAAGACGTCTTCGTTAAAAGACGAAAAAACGCTTGAAAAGTACAAAAAGCAACTTTATCTATACAAATCGGCGGTTGAAAGCGCGATTAATGCAAAAGTCGACGAAATCGCGCTGTATTCGTTCGCAACGGGCAAGACCGTGATACTGTAACAATCGCAAGACCCGAGCGGCATTAAAGCAAAAACCGAAAACAACGGCTTGACGAATCGAGGGTTGTTTCAAACAAAAAATTGTGCGTTTGTTTGAAATAATCCTTGATTTTTCTTTGCGCGTTATGTATAATTATATAGATATTTGAAACTTACGGGCGCACCCCGTTGCGTGCGCGGAGGATTCGTGGACTTTTTTGAAAAGGCGTTTCAATGGCTTGCGGAAGTGTCGCAAAAACTTCCCTCGGTCGATACGAATTTGTTTTTCATCGTCGTTATGGCGGTGATTTTCGGTTTGGGAATCGTCATTGCGTTTACCCTTTTCGGCTCTCGCGCTCGCAAACTTTACGTTTCCGCAAGAAAAATCAGAAAGTACCTTGCAAACGTGGACGCCGTGGACGATGACAACGTGAGCGATTTTACTGCGCATTGTTTTTCCAAAAACACGCCGCAACCTTTGCGTGACGCTTGGGTGCAATATCTCGGCGTTCGTTTCGGCTATCCCAGCGACATAGTCAGCGACGGGGCGGTGTACGACAAATTCGTCAAGAAGAACAAGGACGTTCGCTCGGGCGTGTTTATCGGCGTATCTCTCGTGTTGCTCGCGCTGTTCGCGTTTTGGGGCTATGGCGTTTTGCCCGCCGCAAAAACGGGCGTCGTTCATCTCGCCGCGCTTGCGCTCATCGGCGTGATGTATCTCGTGCTCGTAATTCTCGCGCGTAAACAAAATCAAAGATGTTTCGAGACTTTCGAGGCTATGCAAGAGGACTTGGACGCAAAAGTCAATTTGCAGATAGAAAGCAATTTCGCAACCGATTCTTCGCCGCTTCAGGAACTCAATTCGCTCGTTGAAGAAATCATCGCTCGCAACACGGCAAAAGTCGTGGACGAGGACGACGAAAAAACGCCAATCGAAGCGCTTATCGAACAGAAAATGCAAGAGCAAAGCGAGTTCGACGATGAGGACGAACAAGAGAATATCGACGAGATTATGTCCGCGCAAGAAGAAGCACGGGAAGAAGCGCAAGAAGAAAACGCACAAGACGGCGACGTCGAATCGGACGACGAGCAACGCCATATAGACGAACTCTTGCAAGAGCAAGAGGAAGGACTCGAAGAAACGGCGGACGAAGAATCCGAAGAAACCGAAACCGCAATCGACGACGCAGACGAGCAAGTCGAGCAGCAAGAGCATATCGACGAACTTTTGCAAGAGCAGGAAGAAGAACTCGAAGTAAAAGCGCAAGAGGAATCGGACGAAACCGAACTCGAAATCGAGAGCGCGGACGAAACGTTTGTGGACGAGCCGCAAGAGGGCGAGGAACAAAGCGCAGAGAACCCCGAAACGGTCGAACCCGAAAACGTGGACGAGGCGCAAACCTCCGACGAGCCGGACAACGAAGAAGTCGAAGCCACCGAAAACGTCGATATCGAAGAAAATACGCAAAACGAAGAATATACAGAATCGGAAGACAATAACGTTCAAGAGGAAGAATCCGTAGAAGAAGACGTGCAAGAAGTCGCCGTTGAGGATGAATCCGTCGAACAAGAGGCGGAAGAACAAGATTCCGACGAAGAAGCGGCGGAAGAAACGGAAACGGTCGAAGAAGACGCTCAAACGGACGAAATCGCCGAGGAACCCGAGCAAGAGGAACCCGAGCAAGAGGAACCCGAAACCCCGCAAGACGTTGAAAGCGAACAAAACGACAAAATAGAATCCGAGTCTGAAGACAACGACGAAAACGTTGAGGAAAGCGAAGAAGTCGAAAAAGAAGCGGAAGACGTTGAGGAAGAGTCCGAGGAAATCGAGGAAGCAAAAGAGGACGAAGAACCCGAAGTGGTGTACGTTGTCGAAGACGAGGAAGAGGAAGAAAACGCAAAGCCCGCAAAACTCGTCAAACTTCCAAATCTCGTTGACTATATGCTGTCAAAGAATATGCCGAGGCAAATGAAAATCCAGATTGCCACTATGCTTATTGGCACGTATAACAAGTTTAAGGACAGCAAGGAAGATCGCAAAATCGTCATATCCTGTCTTGGCAAAGTTATGCGCGATTTGCAAAGCGAAAAACAATAAAGTATAAAAAATATAAAATTAACAATGGTCGGGGAGCCGACGCAGAATAAAATTAAATTGCGAGGATTGTAAAAATGTTTGGTAAGAAGAAAAAACTCGAAGCAGAACGCCGCGAAGAAGAATTGCGCTTGCAAAAACAAGAACTTGAAAGACAACAAGCTCAAGCAGCACAACAGGCTCAACAGCAAGACGACAAGATTTTTTGTGAAAGCGAACTCATTGACGACGATGACGACAACACTGCCGCTCAACCCGTCAACGAGGATGACAACGCGCTGCCCAAAGAGTATGAGGCAATCGCCTACATTTTGAAACAAGAACAAGGCGAAGACCTTGTTGCAGAGCCCGTTGACAATGACGAGCCCGTGCAATCCGCGCAAGAGCCGCAAGAGAGCGTAGAGGAAGTCAAAGAAGAATCCGAAAAGAACGAAACCGCAGAGCCCGTTCTCGAAGAAGTCGCACCTGCTCCCGCTGAAGAACCCGAAGCGGTTGAAGAAAACGAAGAATCCGTCGAAAGTGAAGAAGTCGAAGATTCCGACGAAAGCGAAGAAGTCGAGGAAGCGAGCGAAGAAGCAGAGTCGATGCAAGAAACCGCACCTGCAACCGAAGAACAAAAAGAAGAGGTCGTTTACGTCGTGGACGGTCCGAGTGAGGACGACGACGAAATCGTCAAACCTGCAAAACTTGTCAAACTTCCCAACCTTGTGGACTATATGCTTGCTCAAAATATGTCCAAGCAAATGAAAATAAACATCGCAACGCTTTTGCTTTCGACGTACAATAAATACAAAGACATACCCGCAGAAAAGAAGATTGTCATTCAATGTATGGCAAAAGTTATGAAATCCCTCATTCAAGGCTGATAGAATATCGGTTTTGACGGATTTTCAAATAATAATCAACGAAAAACGGAAGCAATTTGCTTCCGTTTTTAATATGTTATCGAAATTTTGTTTTTCAAGTATCTATTGCCGTTTTTCGGTTATCTAATCGAGTGAATTTTGCAATTTGCTCGTCAAAGTCATTTGAGCATTTTTTTCTTGATAAACACGATTATGAGCGCAATGCAGATAAGTATGTTTATGCCGACGACAACCCAGAATCCCCACAGTTTGCCCTCGAAGGGAACGCCCGTGTTCATACCCCAAAGTGCGGCTATCATAGCAGGAGTGTCAACCAAAAGCGTGAGGACGGTGAGCGTCTTCATAACGACGTTTAGGTTGTTCGAGATTATCGACGCGTAGGTGTCCATCGTTCCGCTCAAAATGTCGCGGTAGATGTTCGACATCTCGATTGCCTGTCTGTTTTCAATCAGAACGTCGTCCCACAAATCGTCGTCTTCCTCAAAGAATTTCACAAGGCGCGGGAATTTGTCGAGAACGGCGGTGTTGGCGCGAAGGGAAGTCGAGAAGTACACGAGCGACTTTTCAAGCGAAAGCATTTCGATAAGTCCCTCGTTTTTCATCGCTTTTTCGAGTTCCGCCTGAACGCGTTGGCTCGCTCTGTCGATTTGTTTGAGGTATTGCAAATATTTCTTTGCGATGACGTATTGAAGTTGAAGCACGAAACGAGTGCGTTTGTGAATATTGAAATCCTTGACGTAACGTCCTGCCATAAGGTCGTTGATTATGGACGTTTCGTTCAAGCAAACCGTCACAATCGTTTTGTCCGTCGTGATACAGCCGAAAGGCAGGGTGGCGTAGGTGTAGCGGTCGTCGTCTTCCTCGGTGATAGGAATGTCGGTGACTGCCATAAGTATGCCGTCCTCTTTTTCGCAGTGAGCGCGTTCTTCAGAGTCCAACGCCGCCTTGACGTAGTCTTCGGGAATCTGACACGACGAACACACCAACTCGATTTCCTTGTCGGTGGGGTTTGACATATGAATCCATTGCTCGGTAAAATCGTAGCCCTCGACTATGAGTTCGGGGTCGACTTCGATAACGGATTTGTTGACTTTTTTGTAGACTTGGATCATTTTGTCCTCCTATGGGCATAGCAATACGCGCCACATCGGAGAACCTCAAACGTGTGCGTATTTAGCGGAGATGTTGACTACTTCGAGGGTCAGCGTCCATAAATATTGCACCTCTAAAAAGAATTTGATATAAAAAGTGTAACAAAAAAAAACGTCGGGCGCAACTTATTTTGCCGATTCATAGCAAATTTCTCAAAAAAAATCTGTGAAGCCGAACGACAACCGACGTTTGCGATATTTGCCTATGACATTGTCCTTGCGGATAGCGATATTTGCGCCGTGCGCAAGCGATATTCTCGCATAGCGAGAGTTATATTGCGCCTTTGTCGCGGTTTCGGAATATTCGAACTTTTCGTAGCCGTACGACGAGTACGCGCGTCGTATTCGCCGATACGATTGAACTTACACAAATCGCAAAACCACAAAATCGGATATTTGTATAATTATGTTGTATTTTTTCTTGCAAACGCGCGCTTTATTTGTTATTATATTTTGTGACTATATAAGAAATCTTTTAGGAGGAATTCTAAATGGGCAAAAAATACGTTTATCAGTTTGCCGAAGGCAATGCAAAAATGCGTGAACTTCTCGGCGGCAAAGGCGCAAACCTCGCAGAAATGACCAACATCGGTCTTCCTGTTCCGTTCGGTTTCACCATCACTACCGAGGCTTGCACTCAGTACTATGAGGACGGCAGACAAATCAACGACGACATCAAAGCGGAAATTATGGAAAACATCACCAAACTCGAAAATCAAGCGGGTATGAAATTCGGTGATAAAGAAAATCCTCTTCTCGTTTCCGTTCGCTCGGGCGCAAGAGCGTCTATGCCCGGTATGATGGACACAATCCTCAACCTCGGTCTCAACGACGACGTTGTGGAAGTCTTGGCAAAGAAATCCGGCAACCCCAGATGGGCTTGGGACTGTTACAGACGTTTTATCCAAATGTTCTCCGACGTCGTTATGGAAGTCGGCAAGAAATACTTCGAGGCTCTCATTGACGAACTCAAGGAAAGAAAAGGCGTCACCTACGACGTCGAACTCACCGCAGACGACCTCAAAGAACTCGCAGGCAAATTCAAAGCAGAGTATCAAGCAAAGATCGGCAAACCTTTCCCGTCCGATCCGAAGGAACAACTCTTCGAGGCTATCAAAGCGGTCTTCCGTTCTTGGGACAACCCGCGCGCGAACATCTATCGTATGGACCACGACATTCCCTACAGTTGGGGTACTGCTGTCAACGTTCAAATGATGGCATTCGGCAATATGGGCGACGATTGCGGCACGGGCGTCGCATTTACGCGTAACCCCGCAACCGGCGAACCCGGTCTTATGGGCGAGTTCCTTATGAACGCACAAGGCGAAGACGTCGTCGCAGGCGTCCGCACCCCGATGCCTATCTCTCAAATGGCAGAAGTCCTTCCGGAAGTCTACACACAATTCCAAGAAGTCTGCAAGATTTTGGAAAATCATTACAGAGATATGCAAGATATGGAATTCACCATTCAGCAAAAGAAACTCTATATGCTTCAAACCAGAAACGGTAAGCGTACCGCGGCGGCGGCAATCCGCATCGCTTGCGACCTCATCGACGAGGGTATGATCACCGAACAAGAAGCACTTTTGCAAATCGACGCAAAGACTCTCGATATGTTGCTCCACCCGCAATTCGACGCAAAAGCACTCAAAGAAGCAGACAAGGCAGACGTTGTCGGCAAGGGTATTGCGGCTTCCCCGGGCGCAGCGGCAGGCACGATCGTCTTCACGGCTGAGGACGCTGTAAGAGAAGGCAAGGCAGGCAAGAAAGTCGTCCTCGTCAGACTCGAAACTTCACCCGAAGACATCGAAGGTATGAAATATGCACAAGGCATTCTCACCGTTCGCGGCGGTCAAACCTCTCACGCGGCGGTCGTTGCTCGCGGTATGGGTACTTGCTGCGTATCCGGTTGCGGCGACATCAAGATGCACGAAGAAGAAAAGTATTTCGAACTCGCAGGCAAGACGTTCCGCGAAGGCGACGGTCTTTCCCTCGACGGTTCTACGGGCAACATCTACGACACCATCATCAAGACCGTTCCCGCAGACCCCAACAGCGGCTACTTCGGAAGAATTATGAAACTCGCCGACAAGTATAAAGCACTCGGCGTTCGCACCAACGCGGATACCCCCGCAGACGCACAAAGAGCGGCTGAGCTCGGCGCACAAGGTATCGGCCTCGTTCGTACCGAACATATGTTCTTCGGTCCTGGCAGAATCGAAAAATTCCGCGAAATGATCTGCTCCGAAACCGTCGAAGAACGCGTCAAAGCACTCGACGCAATCGAGCCTATGCAACAAGCAGACTTCGAAGGTCTTATGGAAGCCCTCAAAGGTATGCCTGTTACAATTCGTTTCTTGGATCCGCCGCTTCACGAGTTCGTTCCCACCGAGGAAAAGGACATCGAAGCACTTGCAAAAGCAAAAGGCAAATCCGTATCCGAAATCAAGATCCTTTGCGACAGTTTGCACGAGTTCAACCCGATGATGGGTCACAGAGGTTGCCGTTTGGCAGTCACTTATCCCGAAATCGCCGTTATGCAAACCAAAGCGGTTATCAAAGCGGCTATCAATGTCCAAAAACGTCATCCCGATTGGACCGTTATGCCCGAAATTATGATTCCGCTCGTCGGCGAAGTCAAAGAGTTGAAGTACTGCAAGAAGACGGTCGTCGAAACCGCTGACGCAGTCATCAAAGAAAGCGGCGTTGACCTCAAATACGAAGTCGGCACGATGATCGAAATCCCCAGAGCGGCTCTCACAGCGGACGAAATCGCAACCGAGGCAGACTTCTTCTGCTTCGGCACGAACGACCTCACTCAAATGACGTTCGGTTTCAGCCGTGACGACGCAGGCAAGTTCTTGCCCAGTTACTATCAAGCAAAGATTTACGAATCCGATCCGTTTGCACGTCTTGACACGGTCGGCGTCGGCAAACTTATGAAGATGGCGGTCACGCTCGGCAGAGGCGCAAACAATCATTTGCATTGCGGAATCTGCGGCGAACACGGCGGTGATCCTTCGTCAATCGAATTCTGCCACGAAATCGGACTTGACTATGTGTCTTGCTCGCCCTTCCGCGTACCTATCGCACGTCTTGCGGCAGCACAAGCGAACATCCGTAACCCGAGGGCGTAAGCTTTTGACGGAAAACGGTTAAATTTCGGCATTCTAATACTGAATTTTAAGAAAAACAGCCATTCTCGTTTGAGTTTGGCTGTTTTTTTACTCTACTGAAAGCGGTCGAAAATCGGGAAATGTGCTAAAATAGCGGGGTGGTTCCTCAAATGTTACATTTTTCCATATATAGTTTTCGGTGTTTTTGAAACAGTTTTGTTATGAATTTTGATGTGTTTTATAATTTGTGTTGAACTGATGTATCGTTTTTTGTTAAAAGGCGTATGCTTGTCTCGTTTAAAAGACAAGCATACGCCTAAATGCCATTTAAGGGTGAACGTTGTTTTAGTTTTTATTTTTTTCCCCGCAAAAAAGTCTTCATCTTTGTAAAATCTTAATACCTTTTGCAACAATCCTAATCCTTTCTTTATGGAAAAGAAAATATTATGATACCGATAAACATAATCGAGGTTTTGTATGCGAGCAATAAAAAGGAAACCATCATCCTTTCAGATAATATTATTAGGATTCGCAGGAGTTATTTTGCTCGGCGCTTTTCTATTGGCATTGCCGATTTCTTCAAAAACTCACGAATGGACCTCGTTTATCGACGCTCTTTTTACTTCGACGTCCGCCGTATGCGTAACGGGACTTATCGTGTTCGATACGGCAACGCACTGGACGATATTCGGGCAAGTCGTCATATTGTTACTTATTCAAATCGGCGGTATGGGCGTTGTTACAATAGCAGTCTCTCTCGCCGTTATTTCGGGTAAAAAAATCGGGTTATTCAGCCGCGAAACGATGAAAAACGCGATTTCCGCGCCAAATGTAAGCGGTATAGTCCGCCTGACCGGATTTATAATCAAGGGGATTTTTTTGATTGAACTTATCGGCGCTCTTGTTATGATGCCTGTATTTTGTATAGATTACGGCGCAGAAGGTATTTGGCTGTCGATTTTCCATTCAGTGTCGGCGTTCTGCAACGCAGGGTTCGATATTATGGGGACGAAAAGCGGAGAATTTACGTCTATCACTCACTATTCCGCACAACCCGTCATCAATATTACGATTATGTTGCTGATTATTATCGGCGGTATCGGTTTTTTGGTATGGGAGGATGTTTGCAAAAACAAGTGGCGAATAAAAGAATATCGCACGCAAAGCAAAGTGGTATTGATTGTCACCGCCGTGCTTATTGTTTTGCCCGCAATATACTTCTTCTTTTTTGAATTCGGAGATTTGCCTGTAGGCAAGCGGATACTTGCATCTTTGTTTCAATCGGTAACGCCGAGAACGGCAGGGTTTAATACGGTAGATCTTACGGCAATCAGCGATACGGGATTATACCTGATGATTATTCTTATGTTGATAGGCGGGTCGCCCGGTTCGACGGCCGGCGGTATGAAAACGACGACGATAGCAGTTTTATTCTCTTCCGCTTTTTCCGTATTCAGAAAAAAAGACAATGCGGAACTTATGAAACGAAGCGTCGACGATGGGACTGTTAAAACGGCTTCGGCAATATTTATGATGTACATAACGCTGTTCTTATTTGGAGGAATGGCTATAAGCGCAATTGAAAATCTACCTATAACGTCCTGTCTTTTCGAAACCGCATCCGCTGTCGGCACGGTAGGACTTACGCTCGGAATTACCCCGACGCTCGGAATCGCATCCAAATTGATTTTGATCATCTTGATGTTTTTCGGACGCGTAGGCGGATTGACATTGATATATGCCGCTTTCGGCACAAATAAAAAACAAGTGGCAAAATTGCCGACTGATACAATCGCAGTCGGTTAAGGAGGTTTTTATATGAAAACAAAATCCATTTTATTGATAGGTCTCGGAAGATTCGGAAAATATATTGCGATGAAATTGCACGAATTAGGACACGAAATCATGGCGATCGACGAAAACGAAGAAAGGATAAACGATGCTATGCCCTATGTAACCAACGGGTTAATCGGCGATAGCACAAACGAATCGTTGCTAAAATCGCTTGGCGTAAAAAACTATGACGTATGCATCGTAACTATCGGCGGCAACTTTCAAAGCTCTCTTGAAACGACCTGTTTGTTAAAAGAATTGGGCGCGAACAAGGTTGTGTCGCGCGCAGAACAGGACGTTCAAGCAAAATTTCTTCTGCGTAACGGTGCAGACGAAATCATTTATCCCGAAAAACAACTTGCCATATGGACGGCAATACGTTACAGTTCCGACCACATTCTCGATTATATAGAGTTATCCGACTCATGTTCTATTTTCGAAGTCTCCGTACCGAGAAATTGGATAGGCAAGACTATAGGCGAAATCGATATAAGAAAAAAATACAACATAAATATAATTGCAACAAAAGCAAACGGAAAAATAAACGCTGTCTTAACACCGGAAACAATGCTTTCGCAAGATATGTCTTTGCTTGTTCTTGGCGAGTATAAATTTATCAAAAAGTGTTTTGAAATATAAGATGTCGGATATTATGTTTGTGCTATTGGCACTTCTTGCAATCGCTATCGGTTTTGTCGTGATGGTACAACTCGATAAATACCTATATAGGACCGGTGTCCGAAAGAACAATGCGAAATCGACTGTTTGCATAAGGGTCAAAGACAAAAAAAGAAAAACCGGTAGAGTTTATTGTCGGTTCAAAAGAATGTAGTTGTAGGATTTAGCAACCGATGTTATTATATAAAAAAAGGAGGTAGAATTTGTCAGACAATCGCAATAAAAATACAGACAAAAATGCCGAACATATTTTGGTTTGTATATCCTCATCGCCTTCGAATACGAAAATAATACAAACGGCATCATCCATGGCAAAAGCGTTCGGCGCAATGTTTTCCGCATTGTACATAAAAACGCCATCCGCTGCATCATTGGAGTCAAAAGACAAAGAGCGATTGCTTTCCAATATACATTTTGCAGAAGAATGCGGAGCATCCGTCACTACGGTATGCGGTGACGATATTCCTTTTCAAATTGCGGAATATGCACGTCTTTCAGGCGTTACAAAAATAGTGATCGGAAGAAGCGTTGTAAACAAAAAACGTTTAGCTTTGCAGCCCACTTTGACGGAAAAACTAATATCTCTCGCCCCAAATGTCGATATACATATTATACCCGACAGCGATGCCGTTCTGCCCAAAGGAAAGGCAAAAGTCTTTGAAAAGCCGGCATTTTTCAAAATTGTAAAGGGGGTAATCGTTTCGACAATAGTGCTTTCGATTGCAACGCTTCTCGGTTATATATTCTCAAAATTCGGCTTTACCGATGCAAACATTATAACTGTTTATATGCTCGGAATTCTCATCACCGCCATATTGACCGAAAGCAAGATTTGTTGGGTGCTCTCCTCTGTCGTGAGTGTATTGCTCTTTAATTTTTTGTTTACAGAACCAAGGTTTTCGCTGTTAGCGTACGGCAACGGATATCCTGTTACTTTTGTGATTATGCTCGTTGCATCTCTTGTTATAGGCGGCACGGCGGAAAAACTTAAAACGCGTGAACGTCAGTCAACTCAAACGGCATACAGAACAAAGATTTTGTTTGATGCCAATCAGTTGATTCAACAAGCACCCGACGAAAGTGAAATATTTTGTGTTACCGCAAATCAATTGAAAAAACTGTTAAACCGAACGGTGATTGTATTCGATGAAAAATCTCAATGTCGTTGCTCGCTTCCAACAGAAAATGACACAGTCATTCTGCCGCAAGACTGCGATCAAATACTTCTGCAAGTCACCAAAAACAACGTAAAAGCAGGGAAGGGAACAAGCATTTTCTCTGAAAACGACTATACGTTTTACCCGATATGTAAAAACGGCAAAAACTATGGGGCAATAGGAGTTTTTGTCGGAAACAATCCGATTGATGCCTTTGATGAAAGCATTGTAAATTCCGTTATAGGAGAATGTGCGCTCGCTGTTGACGGAATTGTAAACGCAAAAGAACGCGAACGCGCCGCGGTTTTGGCAAAAAACGAACAATTGCGCGCAAACCTGTTACGTTCCATATCGCACGACTTGCGAACTCCGCTTACTTCCATTTCCGGGAATGCAAGCAATCTGATTTCAAACGGCAACGATATTGACGATATCACGAAAAAGCAAATCTACGAAGATATTTATGATGATTCTCTTTGGCTTATCAATCTGGTTGAGAATTTGCTTTCCGTAACGCGACTTGAAGAAGGCAGAATGAATATAAATTTAACAACCGAACTTGTCGGCGATGTAATCGATGAGGCACTGAAACATGTTCATGTGAAAAGCGAAAAACAAAAAATCACCGTCATCCAGCCCGACGACTTGCTTCTTGCTCAAATGGATGCCCGACTTATTGTGCAGGTTTTAATCAATCTTTTGGACAACGCTATTAAATACACGCCGTCCGATTCGCAAATTACGATTACGGCAAAAAGAAACGGAAGTATGGTTTGCATAAGCGTGGCGGATAACGGACTCGGAATTCCCGACGAACAAAAATCACGGGTGTTCGATATGTTTTATACGGGTGCAAATAGAATTAGCGATTGTCGCCGTAGTATCGGTTTGGGGCTTTCGTTATGCAAATCAATCATAAACGCACACGGCGGAGAAATAACGATTGCCGATAACATTCCGCACGGCGCGATATTTGCCTTTACATTGCCCGTAGGAGAGGTGGAAATTCATGAATAATTTACTGATTTTAGTTGTGGAAGACGACGCACCCGTCCGTAATCTTATCGGAACGACTTTGAAAACGCACGGTTACGATTATATTACCGCGACAAACGGAGAAAACGCCGTTATGCAAGCGTCTTCGAATAATCCGAATGTCGTTCTGCTCGATTTGGGTTTGCCGGATATAGACGGCGTGGACGTTATCAAAAAAATACGCACATGGTCGGAAATGCCGATTATAGTAATCAGCGCTCGAGCCGAAGATCAAGATAAGATTGACGCGCTCGATGCCGGGGCTGACGATTATCTGACAAAACCGTTTTCAGTACAAGAATTGCTTGCCAGAATTCGCGTCACGGAAAGAAGATTGTCCGCAATGCAATCGGCGAACAAGTCCGAGTCGGTTTTTGTGAACGGAAATCTAAAAATAGATTACGCGGCAGGGTGCGCATATTTAAGCGATGAAGAACTCCATCTTACCCCAATCGAGTATAAATTGCTTTGTTTGCTGTCGAGAAACGTCGGAAAAGTGCTTACCCACACTTTTATTACGCAAAAAATATGGGGCGCGGCATGGGAAAGCAATATTGCATCTCTGCGTGTATTTATGGCTACTTTACGCAAAAAAATCGAACCGTCTGCCGATTCGCCGCAATATATTCAAACTCACGTCGGTATTGGTTACAGAATGGTAAAAGCATAGAGAAAGGTGCGTTTTTTGTACAGTTGAAAAACATCGATTATGTCGAGTGATAAATGGGGCTTGTATCTGAGCACATAAAGTTTGTATCTGAGCACATAAAATGGTATAATAATAAAACCGTCGATAAGGGCGGTACAAAACACCTTTTATAAGAGAAAAAAACTATGAAAGCAATAAAAGCAATATTTATCACGTTATTGGTTCTCGTGTTGATAGTCGTCGCTGCGTTTTTCGGCACGTATTTTTACGTGCGTTCCACGTACGGGATCGATCTTTTCCGCACCGCAGACCAACTCAAAACGCTAAACGAACGTGTTGACGAAAGCACGCTTTGTCCAAACGCATACGGTGACGGCGATTTTGTTGATATGAAAGATACCGTCAATGCCAAATTGGGCGGGCTTATCGTATATCAAGACGGCAAGGGATACAACGGTTATTGCGTCGATTTCCAAGCACTCGCCGGCAAAACGTTGACCGGCAACGTTTCGCTCACGGAAAAGCAGGTGGGCGCAATCGCTCAAACGGTACTTTTTGCTCAAACGGGAGGGAAGTTGAAGCTGGGCGATAAGGAAGTTGCGGTATCTATCGTGCAAGTCGATTTTTCCGATTGTTCGGACAACGGTAGCGCGGACTTCAATGTCGTGGCAAAGCTCGATCTTTCGCCGTTTAAAGCGAATATGGACGGTTTCCCGTACAAATACGTCAAAAAGTATGTCCCCGACACTCTTTACGTATCGTCAACCGTGCGCGTCGATAAGACTGATAAAAACGGCTTTGAATATGCCGTATCGCACAAATCGCTTACATTAAATAATCTTTCTTCCGATGACACCGCGGACTTGTTTAAAACGCTTGACACGATCCTCAAAATCGGTTCAATCGAGGATTTGAACGTCCAAATAGGTACGATTGCAACCAACGCGCTTATCGGAAACAAAGACAATGTAGGTTTTGCCTATTCTATGAGGGCAATCGGTGCGATAACGTTCGATTTTGTCGCCGCGGACGCAGACTTGTTTATCGTTAGATAAAACGCGTCAATAGGATGCCTGTTAACGATATGACAAACGGCAAAACATTGTTTCTCTAAAATAAAATATCATTGGAAAAACAACGGCATAATATCGACAACAACATATCAACAATAATAAACCGAATTCGATAAAAGAAGTCCGACCATCATCGGGCTTCTTTTATAATAAAAAACCAATCCACATGGTGCGGATTGCAAAGTGTGGTGGAGGTAACAGGGCTCGCTCAACAGCGATTGCTACCGAAGGTCAATCGCGTGCAGTGTGACCTAAGTCACAGGGCGCACGTGAGTGCGCGGTGCGGAACGCACCTTCGAGCAGTGATAACTACACAAACAAAAGAAAAACCCTACTGTTTAGTAGGGTTTCGGGGTGT
>ULTC01034669.1_pt1 | contig 23014 bp, 17 predicted proteins | sample 1957091 | NCBI WGS metagenome assembly ULTC01 (sample SAMEA4835720, study PRJEB28245) | human gut metagenome | biome: gut microbiome; material: fecal sample | place: Denmark | collected 2008 | reverse complement strand
GTGCACGAAGCCAAAATTTTTTATTGTTTTTGTTCTTCCAAGAATTTTCTAACTAATCTTTCTAAATCTCTTTTTTCTTTTGCTTTCTGTTTCTTTAAGTCTTTATTTAAAAATTCTTTGATATACACACAACCTCGTTTAACATAATCTTGTGCAGTTCCTTTTGAAACGTGTAAAATACTTGCTATTTGACTAATGGAGATATCTTTCCAAAATCTTAAAAACATAACTCTTTTAAGATAATCTGGCATTTCATTAAATTTTTTTTTAATTTCTTCTTTCATATCTGCACGAAACTTTTTATATTCATTGCTATTAAGGTATTTTCTTTCTTTTTCGCGAATAATAATCTCTCGTTCAATAGTAGTTAGGGAATATGGTTGATAACCGTTTTCCATAAGCTCATCTAATGAAAGAACAGGCTCTTTTTTTTGTTGTTCTCGTTCTTCTTTTTGTCTAGCACGTTCTTTTTCAATGTAATGCGCCACCTTAACACTAACATCAGTTTCAATAACTTTTTTTGTAAAATGGTCAAAATATCTAATTTTCATAAATCTCTCCTTAACTTATTTGGCGCAAACTATTAACAAACCTTTTGATATTAACATCAGAGTTCTGCAACAACTCTAATTGTTCTATGATGAGTTGCAGTTCATCACAGTTTAGATAATCAATATCAACTGACTTTTTGCTAATAAGCTGAATGCCGCCTTTTTTATCGCCTCCGTTAAAAGTGTGGATATTATGGCGATAAGCAAGGGCTTGAATATGTCGCTTAACAGTAATTTGGCTAACTTCAATACTTTCTGCGATTTCTCTTGATGTGTGAATTTTGCCATCAGAGAGAATATCAAGTATGTCAGCTTGTATGTTTCTGCTTTTCACCATAAACCTCCTTTTAATTGATTTGATAACTGCATTTTACAAAGCCCGTAGTATCAATGGGTGATACCACGGAAAAAGTTTTTTAATTTTTTTGAAAAATTTTTAAAAGAAAAATCCCAAGCGATTTGGACATAAAAGTCTAAAAAACTTGGGATTTTAAAAATTATATATTTAGTTATAATATTTGGTTTAAAGCTCAATACGCAAAATCCTCCATAAATCTTCAGATTATTTTTTCTTTTGCATATTGCTACTTTAATTTTACAATACACATCAGTGTATTGTAATTTTTTATTATAACTAATTTTGTTTATTTTTTTCTATTCTTGTCGAATAAAAAATCCCAGTGTCCAAATTACTGTCTTTATAATTTGGAACGCTGGGGTTCGCTAAAAGTTATTTAATCTACAAATTCCATTACAATGTAAATCTCTTGTTTACATTTTACGCATTTCATATCGTGTATAAAACGCTTTTTCTTTGTTTGTGCGGGTGGTTTAACTAGAACTCTATTAACAGCAGTATCATCACTTGATACACATTCACCCAAGCAACGTCCACAATGTGGACAATACAACTTGTTATTCAATTTTATCGCCTCCTAATAGCTATGAATTACGTGTTTAACTATTCCTTGTATTACAAGTTCTTCTGGAATGATGTCTTCATATTTTGGATTTTCAGGGTGCAATATAACTGTTCCGTTTTTTCTGTAAAATCTTTTGAGCGTTGCTTCATTATCTATTAGCGCAACAACAATATCTCCGTCTTTTGCGTCATTGCAAATAGTTGCAACAACTAAATCTCCGTCAAATATACCTGCACCAATCATACTATCTCCACAAGCGTGTAGTAGCATAACTTTTTCACTACCAAATATGGCAGTAGGCAACTGAAATGTTTCCTCAATGTTTTCTTCTGCAAAGATAGGAGTTCCACAAGCAATTTTTCCGACTAACGGGGCGATAATAGTCTTTCCTTTGCTTAAATTTGTTGGCGTGATTATTTCGCCTGAATTATTTTTCTCTAAAAGTCCCCTTGATTGCAATATCTTCACATATCTTTGAGCAACTGAAAGAGATTTTAAATCCAAAGCATTAGTTATCTGTCTAAATGAAGGTGAGCGACCTTCTTTTTTTTGAAATTCTTTGATAAAATCTAAAATATCAAACAATTTCTTTTCATCAATAACACGCATAACAATCTCCTACATAAAAGAACGCTCCGTTCTTTTATGTTAGTATTATAGAACATTTGTTCGATAAAAGCAAGTGGTTTTTAATAAAAAAATAAAAAAGTTTATCGCTTAGGATAAACTTCAATAAAATTTTTAATATGTTTAAATACTTCACATATCATTTCCCTAAAATTTCAAGGACCTTTTTAGCTATTTCAGGCAAAATTTGATTATCAAATGCATCATAGTCAAATTGCACATTGAATTTTTCACAGTCCTGTCCATTTTTATGTGCTTCAAACGCTTCGGCAAATAATGAAAACTGATTTTCAGGAAGTATGCTTTTAAATGTTTGTTGCATTTTTTCTAAATCCCAATTGCTATTTTCAGCAAAGTCCCAAAACTGGTCAAAACCGCCGTTTGCAATTTCATTTTCATACCACATTATTTGGTAAGCGCCAAACAATGTTTCATTGTTTTCAATATCCTTTTCATTTACATTAGACCACCAGTCTACAAATTTATTGTATTCATCACTAACTATCGAATTATTTTTCACATCAATCAAACCGCTATAATATTTATATATAAGTTCTATCAAAGTATCTGCGACAGGAATTAGTTCTTCTGGATTTTTGCATAAATAAATTAAATCATCGCTAATCGTCCCGTCATTAAGAATTTTATAGCAAAAATGGTTGCCTTCTCCATCTTGCCCAATAAAACACAAGTTTTGAGCTTTATTCGCGAAATCTTTAAAATTTTCTCGGAAAAGTTTTGTTATTTCAATTATTTGTTTTGTTGAATATAAAAACTCGCCATCTCCGTTAAATTCTAACAAAAAATCAACCAATTCATTAGGTAACATTGTGTTAAAATAGTTTTCAATTTCTTTGATGTCTACAAGGCTTGCTGGCTTTAAATCTAAATAAGATTTTTTTCTATCTCTTGCATAACTTTTAAAAAGTAGCGCAAATTTGCTTTTTGACTTCTTTGATAAACCAATTAAACTTGCAATTCCACAAAATAGCCCAACAGAACTTATTGCACCACCAATGCAAATCAAAATGTCTTTCCAAAATGCTTCCGTTCTCCAAAGTCCAAAATAGATTGAAATAGCAAAACCAAAGAAGAACAAAATAATATATGTGGCCAATTCATTGCCAGTAGTATTCAAACGATTTTTTGTAAAACCACAGCCAATAAGGCCGCCAATCACAACAAAAAGGGATACATACATAGTTATTTGATACCACAAAGGGCAAAGTGAAAATTCATTAATATCAGAAAATAACATTTCAGATAAAAGCAACAAAACACCAACTGCCATAGCGCCAATAAAAACTATTAGCATAAATAAAAGTGCTAGTAACCTTTGTTTTTTATATTTTAAAAATCTATTAACTGTAATATTTTTCTTTTTTCCCATTTCAACACCTTTTTATAAACTAAATTTATAAATTGTATCCATATTGCTTTTATAAACAAATTGCAATTCTAATTTGTCTAAATTATAAACTGCGGAATAAAGTGCTCCACCTCCATCCCAAGACAATTTAACTTCTTGCAAGAGACTCATAGATTCCTCAATAGACAAAACCCCATTTGATTGAGATAGTGTATTGTTTATTGTATTATATCTTCCATAGGTGTTATTAAATGTGCTTTCTTCAATTTCAAGACTATTAAGTGTATGATTTGTCATAATTTGGAAATTAGTTTCACTTTCAATAACCTGAATTTCATTTTGATAATATTCCACGACTACGCTTTTTCCACTTTTATCTGTGATTTGGAAGTGATAAGGTCCACCAGTGCTATCATGCAAATCATATTGTTTAATAAGTTCAACCGCCTCATCTACATTTGAGGCTTTATCCAAAACAAGTCTAATCAGTGTTGTTGTGGTAATATCAATTTTTTCTGTATTTTGCTGTATATCCGCACCATTTACCATATTCACACAAATCGCAACACCCTTTTCGTTCATTCCGTCAAAAGGAATGTATGGGGCGGCAAGTAGCAAAAGTTTATCCATAAAACTGCTTGGGGCATAACTGTCGCTAAACCCAAGAGCGGATAAATTCACCATAGAAATACTGGAATAACTATTTTTAGGATAAGTTTTCACCACCATAATCGGCGCAAATTCAATATCCAAATTTCTTGCGAAAGTATGCTCCCCTTCACTAGTTGTAGCTGTAAAGGAAGAACAACCATAATCGGGCAAAGTAAAATCAATAGGAAGTCCGTGTAAAAGTTTTGTCATTATAAAATCTTGAAGTTCGGCATCAGTGCTTGCACCTGTTTCCAAAAACTCATCAAAAAAGTAATTATTTTTATAAGTCATTGAGTATACATTTGTATTTTCTTGTTTTATAGTGAAAAAAGCATTGACTTCATTAAAAAATATTCCGTAAAAAGTTCCGACGACAACTAAAATCAGTCCAAAAAGACTGCTAAAAGTTATAATTAAAGCTTTTTTCCATTTTGCCATTTTCCTTTTTTCTTCCATTTCTAACTCCTTTTTAACTATGCTTTTGTTTAAACTCTTTAAATGTTCTTGTAACATCAAAAGCAACATCTTGTCCTAATGCTTCAAAGTGTTTTTTACCACATTTAATTTTTATGCTTTCTTTATCTCTTAAATCCATAAAGTTAGTTGAGCCTTTTGTTTCAATAACAAAGTAAAGTTTCTTTTCGTTGTCATTTTCAACATAAACTGCCCAATCTGGATTGTATGAGCCAATAGGAGTTGGAATTTTAAATTTATCAGGGATTTTAAAGAATAGCTTTACTTGTTCATCGTTATCAAGTTCAAGTGCAAAATCTCTTTCCACTTGAGAATTGTCATAAACAATGTGGTCATAAAGAGAGTGCTCAACTGCAACTGCATTTTTATCTAAGAAAGCAAATACTTCGCTATTATTTTCAAGGTCAAAAAGTTCAGTAAACGAATATGACTTACCTTGAATTTTTGTATAAGTAATTCCGTCAATACATTCATTTGCACGAACATTATTGATAATATTAGTTGTTTCTTCAATAAATCTTTGTGGATTGTTTACAAAATCTTGTAATCTTCCAGAATTTAATAAGATTTTGCCTATTGTATCTCTTGTAAGTTTGCAATTTTTTGCCAAGACACTAACAATATCAGGGATTAAGATTTCATTTTCAGTTTCTTCAAACTTAGCCCCTTGTGAAGTAAAATCTACGCCAGATTTTTGAATGTTGATTTTAACTGTTTCTTTTGAAATTTTAGTTTTGCCAATCGTATCCATTTCGCTTATTGCTTTCACGCATTTATTTATGAGATTGTCTTTACTCATATTTATACGATAGATTGTTTTTTGCTTAATTTTATTCCAAAGTTCAAGAAATTCATCATTTTCAAACACTTCATCTTTGCGTTTAACACTAACTTGCTTGTATGATGGCATAATAACAACTTTTTTGTCAGCATTTTCAATTTGCTTAATAATTCTATCTTTTGCTCTTTCAAATTTTTTAGGCAAATCAACTGTTCCGTTAAGCAAATCATTCTTCAAAGTATCTTTAATTTTACCTTTTTGGTCAATATAGTTCTTTGCTCTAAAATGTTCCAATATTCCACGAGCGTCAGTTGCACTTGTTTGCTTTTCTTCGCCATTTTCATCTGTGTATGAAATATTGACAAACATATCAATATCAAGAATACCAAATTTAACACCTGTTTCATCTTCAATTTCTTTCTGTAGTTTATCAGCAAACTCGGCAAAACTTTCTTCTGCAACTACGTGCAAGATATTGATATTTTTATCATCAATTCTTTCACCAGTTTGGTCAACACATAATCTCAAACCTCTACCAATTTTTTGTCTGCAAGTAAATACCGTCCTGTTTTCAATTAATGTGCAAATTTGGAAAACATTTGGATTGTCCCAACCTTCTTTTAAAGCAGAGTGAGAGAAAATAAATCTTAAAGGACAATCAAACGACAACAACCATTCTTTGTCTTTCATAATTGTGTTGTATGTTGAATAGTCATCAACAGTATCGCCATTAGTATTTTTAATTTTGCCTTTTTTATCTTTACTAAAATATCCATCGTGGACTTTTTCAGTATCTGTGTTAAAGAATGCTTTAACTTCTGCATATCGTGGTTGATTGATTAGTTCTTCATAGCACTCCTCAAACATTTTTGCATAAATACCTTTTTGGTCGTCTGCTTCATAATCACGATATTTAGCAACTTCATCAATAAAGAATAAAGACAAAACTTTTATGCCTTTTTTGATATAAATTCTTTCTTTGTCAAGATGAGCTTCTATTGTGCGTTTAATCATTTCACGCTTTTTTGTCATCTCGTCAATATCGCCAATAGCTTTGCCAAGACTTAAAAATTCAGTGTTTGTAAACTCAATTTCTTCAAAGCCTTCCATTGCATTTATTCCAGCAACAACATAACCTTCATAAATGCTTCTTCCTGTTATTGTTTCAAGGTTGCTATTTGGTTTAACGGTCTTTGTAACTCTTTTAACTGAGCCATTAGTTCCAGCAACATCAAGTTCAAGTTTTGCGGTATATCCATTTTTATTATCAACTTCCAAAAGTTTAATATATGGTTTGTTGAAATCATCAACAAGATTGTTGTTTACAACACAAATTTGCTTAACAATGTGCATATTATAGGCGTCAACAGGAGTAAGTCTATAAACTGTGTTGATTTTTTGTCTATGGGTTGCAGAATATCTTAACTCAAACAAAGGATTTAAACTTGTTATTGCTTCTCTTGCTTTGACTGTATTATCAACACTTTGTGGCTCATCAATGATTATGATGGGGCGACATTCTTGTAAAAATTCTTTTGCAGACTTTGCCATTTGGTCGCTTTGTTGATTAAACAAATTTTCATTTTTCTTAAAAGCGTCAATGTTTACAATCATAACTTCTAAATTGTTTGATAAGGCAAAATCTCTAACTTCGTGTCTTTTGGCAGAATTATAGATAAAAGGTTTAACAGTAACACCCTCATATTCGCGTTTAAAATAATCACGAGTTGTTTGCATAGACTTATAAACACCTTCACGAATGGCAACACTTGGCACAACCACAACAAATTTTTTAAATCCATATTGTTTGTGTAGTTCTAAAATTGTCTTTGTGTAAACAAAAGTTTTACCCGTTCCAGTTTCCATTTCAATATTAAAACGGAGCTCTTTTAACTCTGTTAGTGGTAACAAATTTCTATCTTGCACTTCTTTCAAATTTTCTTGTATTTGTTCCATAGATAAGTCCAGATTATTTGCATAACCTAGTAATTCATCTTTTGAAAAGTCCACAATATCAAATTTTTCAACGGAAAAAGTTGAGGGTGCTGTGCTACATCCTTTAAACAAATCTACAACGCTTTTTACTGCGTCCTCTTGAAATTCTTGCTTTTTAAATTTTAATTTCATTTGTTTTTTCCTTAATTACTATTTTAGTTTGTCTATAATCTTATAATATTTTTTTTGAGTTAGCGTATCATTTGTTAAATAATAAACTTCTGCAATACTAGGCAAAATACTACCTTTAAACAAATCAACACTAATTAAATCTTTATAGTATTTTTTTAATTTATTAACATCTCTTACATCAGAGTTAAAGAAAAATCCTTCCTTTAATGTCTTATTTATAGTTTTGAAATATAAATTCAAATCAATTAGAATTTTTGCTGTAACACTAGTAATTGGTTCAAAATCCAATGGATCAGGATAAGTCTCGCCTTCTTTGTGAAAATATCCTATACTATAAACCTCTCGCATAGTTTTTTCACAACAAGCTTCCTTTTCCCTATTGTCCGAATATCCAATTTCTTTTTGAGTGAAACGATGGCAAGTTACATAAATATTATTTAAAAGTGTATTTATTAACAATCTCTTTTTTCTACTATAGTTTAAAGGTTTGATAGTATCAAAAACTTCACAAATTTTATCTAATATTCTCCTTGTCATCTGCAAAGCATTATCATAATCATTATATTTCAAATACTTTTCAAAAGCGATACACTCATCTCTAACTATCATTAACAATCTATTTATCTTTTTTCTAGCACCAACCGAATAAAGTTGTAAAAAGCACCATATTGTTAGAGATGCAATTATTGAAATGGCTATATTCAATAAAACTTCGCCAAAAGTCATTAGAACAACCTCATTTCTTTATTCTTTGACTTAAGAATTTCTTGAGTGTTAATAAGAAGATTATCATCAGAGAAACATCTGTCGGCGAATAGGTAAGTGCCTACACTTTCATTTGCAAAACTTTCAATATCATCAAGTGTTAAATTCATTTCAGAACAAATCAAAAGTTTATATTCTTCGCCATTTACAATATAAGCTTTTCCGTTTGATGACTTTGTGATAGGCAAAGTTAAATCAAGTCCGTATTTAAGCATAATTTCATAAACAAGGTCAAGTTCAGTTCTATCATTTTCAAGATAATCTAAACTTAATTGAATACGCTTAGCAACTTCATTTTCGTCCTTTGTTGGAGCATTGTTCCATTTTTTAAGATTAGAAGTGTCAAGTTTAAACACTTTAAAGCCAATGTCTAAATCAGTAGCATTAGGATTTTCTTCTTTAATTTTGTCACCAGCTCTACGAATACGCTCTTTTCCTATTTCACAAATATTTTTATACCCTGCCTTATAAGCTTCGCTATCAACTTTTGTCAATTCTGGCAATTGAATTGAAATACATTTTCTGGTTCCACCATCTTCAAAATTTAATTGCATAATTGAATGGGCCGTTGTTGCAGAGCCAGAGAAAAAGTCAAGGATAATGTCATCTTTATTAGTGCATATTTCTATCAAATCCATCATTAAATCTAAAGGTTTACTATAGTTAAATAATCTTGCTCCAAACAAATCCTTTATGATTTTAATACCATTTCCGCTACTATATGATTCTTTATAAAACAAAGTTTTTGGTTTTATACTTGGAATATTATTCAATGGTCTAATCTTCCTATTTATTTTAAATTCGCCATCTTCAAATTCAACACATATATTATACGGCTCATTTAATAACTTTTCTTTTGACCAACGCCAAGTCATATCCTTACCATTTGAAATTGGTAGCACTTCATAACTGTGTTCATCATCTTTTATCAGTGAGAATGTTCCGTTTTGGGATAAATAAATAGGATAATACAAATTTGGTCTTAATTCTCTTGCTCCATTTTCGCCACCACCTTTCAATGTCCCTAGTTTATAATATCCGTGTTCGTCTGTTTCCCATTCTTCATCAATCTTTGATTTGTCCTTAATCCTTAAATTATTAAAAACAGGAGCTTTATAATTTCTACTATAAACTAATGTATATTCGTGAGTGCCTGCAAAACCATATTCATCATTATTACCTTTTAAATTCATTATTGTTGGTAGCTGAGCAACAAAATTATCTTCACCAAATACATCGTTACAAATTTTTTTCAAATTATCAACTTCATTATCATCAATAGAGATAACAACAACACCATCATCTGTTAGTAAATTTCTTGCAAGTTTAAGTCGTGGATACATCATATTTAGCCAGTTTGTATGATAACGACCATCGGTATCGGCATTTGATTTTTGTGCTTGTCCTGTAATTTCTTTGTAATTTGCAAGGTTATCTTCAAAATTATCCTTATAAACGAAGTCGTGTCCTGTGTTATATGGTGGGTCTATGTAAATCATCTTAATTCTGCCATTATAAGAAGATTGCAAAAGTTTTAGCACTTCCAAATTGTCGCCTTCAATGTAGATGTTTTTAGTTGAGTCCCAATTCTTACTTTCTTCTATACAAGGGCGAAGTGTGCCTGTTGAACGCTTTTGAGCAAGTTTTGTAGCTTCCGTTTTACCATTCCAAACAAAAGAATATTGTTCTTTGCTTCTGCTTATATCTTCGCCAAGCAAAAGTTCAAGTTCTTCAAAGTCAATCTTACCTTCTTTAACAATGCTAGGAAAAAGTTCTTTCAACTTTTCAACATTTTCCTTAACCAAATCTTTTGTCATTCCATCTAATTTCTCAATCATTTTATTCTCCTTGCTTTAAAGTATTTAATTTCTGCATTTCTTTAAGACCTTTAGCTGTTAGTTTAATCACTTCTTCGTCTTTCTTATTTGTTGTTATCTCAATAAGTCCTAAAGCTAAAAACTGTGCCTTGACTTGCAATGCTTGCCTTTCATCAACATAATATCCATTACACATTGTTGTAAAACTACTTATAAAATCTTGTTGTGATACCGGAGTCATCATTTTTAATGAAACATTTTTAAATACATTATCCAAAGTTGTTTTTACTTTTGTTTTATGAATTGTTGTGCTGCTAGTAAAAATGTAACATATTTCTGTAAAATCTAAAGTAATTTCCTTATTGTAAAAAGCTAAGCCTTCATCACTTTTTTCGTATTGTAATAACTTTGCTTTTGTGTCCTCATAATCTTCCAAAGCAGAGTTTAATTGTTCTATCTTTTGTTGAGCTTGTTTTAAATCGTTAATTAAATCACTGTTTTTTTCTTTAAGATTTTGAATCTCATCTTTAACTTCAAAAATCTTGTCTTGAATATCAACAGCCAAATCAATCATCTCTTGATTTTTAGCTTTCTTTGCTAAATCTCTTAAACTCTTAACAGAATCTTTTAATATATCATAAATATCTTTCAAATTTCCCATCTTTTTACCTCACTTCAAAGTATAACATAAAATTTGTAGTTTTGTGGCTTTTTATCTCATATTTTTGCATAAAATCTTCAATTTTTTGTTTTGTCTCTCTATTTATCTTGGATTTTTTAATAAATTCATTATCTTTTAATTCAAAAAGTTTTTCAGTAAGTTCGTTAATCTTTTGATTTTTTGCAAGACCTTCGCCAAAATTATCACTTGCAAAGTTATTTTTAATCATTTCAATTTCTCGCTGTAAATCTTTTATTTCTTTTTCAAGTTTGCCTTTTTCTTTTTCTGCAATCATTTTTATATGATTTAATGGCAACGTTGCACTTTTATCTATTTCTTGTTTTAGGTCTTGTTCTATTTTAGGAACAAGCAAATCGAATTCATTTTCAAGTTTTTCTTTTGCTTCATTTGGAATTTCTATAATTTCACTTTCTAAACAATTTAAAGACATAAGTTCATTACAAATGTCATTGTCAAGTATATTGCCTTGGTCATCAATACCCAAGAGACAATACTTGCCTGTATAGTTAAATCCAAAATAAACATTAAGATTAAATCCTGCAATATAACCTTTTAACCCCTTATGTTTTCCATTATCTTCAAGCGTAAGTTTAAGTGGTTTTAGATGATATGACATTGACAAGTTTGTAATCATACTTTGACAGGGTTCAGAGCCCAAAGTAAATTCACGATATTTCTCATCACCTGCAAGAGAATATTTAAAAGGAGCTGCATATAAGTTTTTGCGGTGCCATTCAGTTTTACATTCAAAGGTATTATCATCTATAAAACTATCTTTATAATAAAATCTTGCAAGTTCTTTAATTGTGCTATCAAGTTCAGCAACTTTTCGCTTAATTATTTCTGCCATATTTTTTGTCTTTTCCACAATATGACGGTCAAATGTATTAAAAAGCACATCGTTTGACTCGGCTTTAATTTCTTCAAGTTCTTGCTTAAATTCAACGCTTAGTTCACTAAAATCTATTTGGACTTCTTTCTTTTTTCGCACATTTTCAAGTGTATCTTTTATATTATTTTCAATATCCCCATCTATTGCCCCAGAGATTATAGTATCGCTTGCGCCTATAATGCTATTTGATATGTTCATTCTCTTATAAAAGAGTTCATACATACGCACATCAGAAAAGTTGTTTGGGCAAATAAAATTTAAAACAAATACATCTGTATTTTGACCAATCCTATGTGAGCGAGAAATGCGTTGCTCCATATCAAGCAAAACTTGCGGAAAATCATAGTTAATCACAAAGGCAGACGCTTGCCAATTTAAACTTTCATTTCCTTTATCGGTAGAAATCAAAATTGCTGGTTTTTCACTTCTTAAAAATTTATTTATAGGCTCATCATCAGTTGTTCCATTAAAAGAATTTATTGAATAATCTGTATTTTGCATTAAAAGTTTATGTATATGTTCTTGCGACTGTGTGTTCCCTGTAAAGATAACACATTTTTTAGGAGTTCCTTTTCTTGTAAAGGTAGAGAAAGTTTGTTTTAGTGCTTTTATTAGCATTTCATCTTTGTTATTTCTAGTTATAGACGTTGCCAAATCAAGCATTTCGCGTATTTCTTTTGCTTCTTTTTGGTTTTCTTCCGTTGCATTTTTATTAAGTCTTGTATAAATTCCACTTAAAGTTTTTGAGAGTGCGTAAGCAGAAGACGAAAGCGTGCCATAAAACATAAGAGAAAGTTCATAAGAGTTCATTTCTGGAAATGCTTGTTTTGTTGGTTTTGAAATATATTTTTCTAGCAAAGAATATAATTCTTTCTCTTTATCAGTCATTTCATAAATTTGAGTTAAAATTTGCCTTTCTGGTAATTTGGTTTCTATTTTTACTTGGCTTCTTAAAGTCCTAAAAAAGTAAGGAGCAATAGTGTCCCTAAGTTCTGGATAATTTTCTGGCTTTCTAAAATATCTTTTATGAAATTCATCATAATCGGTAAAAACACTATCATCAATGAAATTCATTAGTCCAAAAATGTCATCTTCATTTTTTTGTATTGGAGTAGCAGTCAGTAAAATCTTTTTTGCATTTGGAATAACTGATAAAATAATATCCGCAGTTTTGTTCTCTTTAATTTTATAAGTTCTAAATCTATGTGCTTCATCTAAAATACATAAATTCCAATCAAAACCCTTAAAATCATCAGCATTTGCACTCAAATAATCATAAGTTGTTAAAACAATGCCATTATTAAAGTTCTTTAGACTTTGCCCATAGTTGTCGCTGACAGGTCTTTCTTTGTTATCTAAAATCACACATTTTAAATTGAATGTTCGTATAATGCTTGTTAGCCAATTATTTATTACTGTGGACGGAACAACAACCAAAATGCAATTTTCGGTTTGTTTGTATTGTGTAAGTATTAAAAGCGCTTCCATTGTCTTGCCAAGTCCAGCTTCATCAGCTAAAACAAATCCTTTAACAAACGGATTTGAAAGCGCGTAAGTTGACGCATAAATTTGGTGTGAAAAAATCTCTATACCACTACGCAAATATTGTGGCACAAGATTTTCAAGTTTACCAAGTTCAAAATCTCCACTCATCTTTTTGAGCGTGTGATAAGCCTGTAAATTGTTATTTATCATTAGCACCTTTACCTTATGTTTTTATTATAGCATATAACTTTGAAATTTGAGTTGATTTTTATGAAATTTATAATTTATTCTCTACATTTAATTATTAATTAGAAGTGGGAACAAAAAATAAGTATGGATATAACAAGTGGCGACATTTATTGATAGCGTAACGAGAATTTGCAAAATAATAGAAAAACAAAAATAAGGTTGCGAACCTTATTTTTTATATATCTATTAATCTATTATATTAAGGTTTAACGACATCAATCTTTAAACCCATTTTTTTTGCTTTTAAGATAGTGGACTTTGTCCCACCAGCACAACCATTAAACAAAGCAATAACAAGTGAAGAATTTTTTAACATATATTCATTGCGTTCTTGCATACAACCATCAATATATTCGTCATATATACAACGTGTATCGTCTAGCTGATTTAAAATTTTGTTATATCTTTGCTTTTGAATTGAATTCCATTTACAACTTTGATTCCTACAAGGTATTGCTCCAATCAATTTTATGTGCGGATATGTTTTCTTTAATTCTAAAACTAATTCAGCACACATCATATCAAAGCCAAGAGCCATACCACATAAAAAAGTGTGATAGCCATTTTTAATTGCATTTTCTATTATAACTTTTGTTCTGTTTTTCATATCAATAAATCTCTCATCATTCTCGTTAAATCCCCAAGGCAACTTTTGTGGTCTGTGACCAGTAAAGCAAGCAATTAGGTTTTTTTCATTAAATTGATTTTCTATTGATTTCATTTCTTCAATTAAGATTTTTTTCTTTAAAAACATATAATACACTCCTTTTAATAATCAATTAAGTAATGATATAAAAATTAAATTTCTGATACATTTTTCTTTATTTTATATCACTCATTGACTTAATTTTATCATAGTATATCACACAATGATATAAAAGTGTTAATTTTTGCAAAAAATATTTTTATTCACATCACTCGCTGAGCAATACTAGCCCCTATATATAGGTTAAAATATATATATTAAAAGGAGTTGAGGATTTTATGGATAAAAAAATGAGCTATGACGACATTATCTTTAGAATAGGTTATTTTAGAAATAAGAATAACTTATCTGCGAGAGAAACAAGTTTGCAATTAGGTTTTAGTGATAGTTTTGTCAACAGAATAGAAAGAAAAAGCGTAGAACTTAAAGTATCTACACTATTGCAATTTATGGAGATATGCAATATAACTCCAGAAGAATTCTTTTATTACAAACCAGAGAATTATGAGAAAGACAAAGAACTATTGCAAATAATCAAATCTCTATCTAATGAAAATAAAGACGCTTTAATGGATATTGCAAGAAGATTAAAATAAATCCTTCAAATGTGTATATAATAGGTAGCAAAAAGCACTCCCAACTAGAGTGCTTTTTACATTTCTATATCTTCTTTTTGTTTTGTAAACTTTTTCTTATCAGTATTAGCAAATGCAATAAGATAATCTACTCTGTGTTTTTCTTTTTGAATTCTATTAGCAAGTAATTTTACAATAATTGACAATCTTTTGTGATATTTGTATAATCTTTAATAAGGTTTTAATATAAAACAACTCAAAATATTACAATCTAGTATATCATCATTAAAAAAGGAGATGAAATGTCTAAGCATATTGATAAAAAGAAAGTTATAAAAAACATAATTCTTTCATTTCTAATCTCTATTATTGTATTAGCCTATCCAATTTATGCTGTCATTATTTGGAACACTTCAGGAAGTCCTGATGATTTATCAAAATTCCCATCATCAGGCGTGTGGATTTGTGAAACTGAAAATTTCATTATGACAATTGACCTGCAAGGTCTTGAAGAATATGAAAATTCTATTGAAAATATGAAGGTTACAATTAAATTTAATGATGAAGAGCAAACTTTATTTTGTTATCAAACCGGCGGACACGGAACACCACTAATACCTGTTAAACCTTCAAGTATTTTAAATTTTGAAAGTAAAGACATTGGAAAGTTTAAAGAAAATTATATTCAATTTGAAACAAATAAATACAAATTTAATGAAAGCGATTTTTATTTACTAGATATTTATGTTACTAAATATAATCAAGTTGATTTTTTAAAAGATAAAATGGATTTACATTTTATAAAGTCTATTATTGAAGATTAAAGATAAATCCATCACGCCCTTGCGTATATATAATAGGTTGTAAAAAACACTCCCAACCAGAGTGTTTTTACATTTCTATATCTTCTTTTTGTTTTGTAAACTTCTTTTTAACAGTATTAGCAAATGTTATAAGGTAATCCACATCTTGTTTATCCTTTTCAAATTCAGTTAGCATAAAATCTCCAATATCTTCAACAGAGTTTATAACATAAACACATTCTTTATATCTTGTTTTCTTTTCATCTTGTGTGCAAACATAGTTATTGTTTTCTTCAAATATATATAATTTCAATTTTAATCTCCTTATGATTATTATTTACTTATTAAATTTTGACATCAGTTGCACCAGAGTTTAGATGAGTTTAGATGGTTTTAGATGGCAAAATTGATGTCATTTTTCTTAAAAAAAGGTGCTATTGATGTATTATTGATGTCAAAACCCTTGACTTTGACATCAGTTGCACCCGTAATATACTTGTTAAAGTGGCTAAATATGGGGCTTCTAGCAAGGTTGAGTTCAAATCCTAAAATTTATAATTCATATCTTGGTAAGGTGGGGGTCACGGGTTCAATCCCCGTCATTAGCTCCATTGCTTAAAAACCTTAATTTATAAGGTTTTTTTCTATTTTAGTATACCGATTTATTGTCAAGCAATTTTTCAATTTTGGCAACAATTATGAGTTTGTAGGCAAAAAAACACAGGTTTTTGAACCTGTGCAGAGTGTAGATAGATGCTTGCAGTCTGAGATGTTATTTAAGCAACATCTTTTTTTTGCTAGTATTAAAATACTATTCATTTGTGGCAGGGACCTCTGTCAAATCAGATATATCTATAACATTAGATGGTACATCAGAATCATAATAATATTCATTTATCTTGGTTTGGTCTTCATTGTATCTCCAGTCCCAAAAGGATACACAATGCCAATCATTATTGTAATAAACACAATAATATGCTATCCAATTATCGTTATAAGACCATTTTTCTCCATTTTCGGCATCTACATATTCATATTTGGTTTTGCCTGCCATTGGAATTTCAATTAGGAAACAATCGTTTTCTTCATCATACTCACCAATTATATATTCGGCATTCCACATATAAATTCTTTCTTTTACTGGGTCGTAATCAATAGGAAGAGTGCAATAGTATTCATAATGAATTCCTTCGCTATCATAATATTTACCAAACAATTCGCCATAATATATGCCATTATTTTCGTATAGCGTAAATAACGCATAGTACATATCTGAGAAAGTACCAATTTTGGTAAATCCTTCAACACCTTTCATTCTAAGGTCTGAGATTTTTTGAGCGTCATCGTTTAATAAGTATATTGCTTCTCCATATTCGTTGTAAGGCAAGTTATGCAAAAATACAATATTTTTGGCTGCATTCATAAATTCGTAAGTTCCAATTATTCTGTTTTGCGAATAAGTTGTTTCGTAATATCCATTAGAATACAATATAAATTCATTACCATACTGATTCGTATAAGATTTGCTTGTATACAAAGCTAAATTAGGGATTAATTGAACTTCTAGATATGTTGTTCTGTTTCTATATTCAATAGGAATTCTTACAATTTCAAATTTTTGGAAGTCTATATCAGATATATCTCCAAGTGTAAAACCACTAAATTCTAGATATTCTCTATATATTTCTTTGTCGCCCCAGATGTCAAAGTCGTAAATTTCGCAATAGCAATAATACTTGCTTTTTAATTGTTCTATTATTTCTTCTTGAGAACCTACTATTAATTGAGCGCTATCATTCTTGAAATATATTTCTGAAATTACTTCGTTTTTGTTGTATATAACCAAAGTAATATCTGCAATTATTTCGTCATTGAGCATAATATATGCAGAATCATAATTTTCGGCTTTTATTGTTTCTAAGTCCACTTTTCCGTCATATCCGTATATGTCATTTTCATCATTAATATAAAGCATATCAGGGGTTAAATCGACAAAGAATACATTGGAGTCTTTCCTTAATTGCAATGTGTAGGTTTCGTCCAAAACACCTGTGCCATATTGTGACATTATGACAAATTTTATTCCGCCCCATTGATATTCATATTCTGCTAAATCTTTGCCAACAAATACATATTCTAGTGTATATCCAGCAGTTGTTTTGTCACCAATTACAGCATTAAATGTACAAGTTTTATCTAAATAAGTTACTTTTACAGTTATGTTATCTCCGTCTTCTTGGCAAGATATCATTTCTTTCGTGATTGGCAATATTTCATATGTGCCATCATTGTATTCTGCTCTGATAAATAGACCTTTCAAATCGCAAATTATGTTATTGTCATTATCTCTAGTCCAAACGAGAGATAATGTGCTATCTAAAGAAGAAGATATATTTGTTATAACTCTTTCGTCAGAGTCGTAAACATTTACATTAACTTTTTTACTTCTATCGCCAATCTTTGCTACAACTGTATAAGAGCCAATTTTTGTGCCGTCTAATTTGTCGCCTTCATATTCCACAATAGATGCAAGAGGTACCCATTCGTAACCATAAGTTTCGTCAAAGTACTCAACTTGTACCTTAAAACCGGTGCTTCCTTTTGCCATATAGTAAGTAACATCGTTCAAAATTTCTTTAACATCTTTTTTATCTCTAACGGTAATTGTTACGGTCACAGGTTTTGCATATCCATCAAGAGTGGCAAACGTAGCAGTATATACTCCTGGGGTGTTTTTATCAAAATGCCCGTCAATAACTTTTAATTTGCTAAAATTTAAAGAAGAACAAGAGCCATTAGCATATCTTAAGTCGACCTCAGGGTCTTCGCCACAACAAATTTCTGTAGCTATTGACCTTATTCGTTGAATTACAAATTTATCGCTTACATACACAAATGAAGTTTCATAATCTTGTTCGTTATAAGTAAATTTAATGGTATAAGTGTGACCATCTGGCCAATCGGCATTGATATCAAAGCCATCATCATCAGTAATGTTGGTTTCACTTAAATCCACATAATCAGCCACATAACATTCATTAATATAATCATAAAAGTTTGAAGAAAATTCGACAGTAAATTCGCCTAAACTTTCATTTCCCCAATATATGTCAGTTGCTTTAGGATAAACAGGATATACGAATTGTACATTCTTTCTCTCTATATCAAAAGTTATAGTTACTTGTTGTTCATATTGCTCGCATTTAAATGTAAATGTTTCCGTTAGTGGAAAACTGCTTGTGTCTCCGCTAGCAACCAATTCTTCCAACTCTTGTAAACGAGTATAGAAATTAGAATTTTCTGGAAGCATTTTACTTAATTGTTTGTAATACGTTTTAAGAGCATTCGTATCTTTATTATAAGCGTATACTTTCAATTCATAAGTACTATCAAATGAGTAATTCAAAGTGTGTCTGCCGACAATAAATGGACAAACAGCCTCTAGTTTGTATGGAACATCATAAGTGCCTTCAGATGTCTCATATCCACATACAGAGCATTTGCTATACTTGTACCAAACACCATCTCTGCAAACATACTTGTTTACAAATTCGTGGTAATTCTTAGTGCCTGTCATATTGCATTTAGAACAAGTTTTCCAGTGCTTACTTCCATCATAACCATAGCCGTCATATGGGTGGCCATTAGACATATTAAATGTTTCTTGATAGTTGGCATCAAATACCTTTTCGCAACCATCATCTGTGCATCTGTAATGCCCTTTATTGCCACTGCTTTCGCAAGTGCTTGTTTCTTTTTCTATCCACTCTAAAGTATGCCCAGCAAGTTTATCGAGGCTATTTATTTCTTCTTTGCCTTCATTAAAATTCTTGTGACAAACGCTACAAGTATAATGGGCCCTTTCATTCTCTGTGGCAGAAATTAAATCGCCATAAGTATGTTCAACGCTTGGAATTATTAAATCAAAATAACTCTTTTCTACATCATCTACATAATATTTGCCACAGCCTTTGCAGTAATCGTGTTCAAGCATACCATCACTAATGCAAGTAGCATTTTTAAGGCTATTATGCTCTATTTCGTGAGAAGAAGGAATTATTGTATCTTCCAATGTTTTTTCTTCGCCATTTATAAATACTTTATTACAACTTCTGCAAACGGTATATGCTAAATGCCCGTCTTCAAAGCAAGTTTTTGCTTTGGCACCTATTTCAACCAAATTATGTGTAGCAGGAATTACCAATTCTTGGTCGGTATACTCAACATCTTTAATAATGTTTTTGTTACATCCATCACAATGTAGATGAGCAAGCACTCCATTTTCTGTACAAGTTGGTTCAACTTTTGCTACTGCATAAAAATAGCAATCGCCAACAGGGATTATTAATTGCTCATTGCTCTTTTCTACACCGTCAATGAAGTTTTTATCGCAAACAGAACAATGGTCATGAGCAAGAGTTCCAGTATGCGTACAATCGGCGGGGTCGGCACTTAAATGAGTAAGCGTATGAGATGCAGGAATAGTTTCCGTTTCGGTGTGATTGCACTTTGTGCAAGTTCTAGTTTTTACTCCGTCAGTAGTGCAAGTATAATCGGTGGTAACCACCCAATCTGAATATGTATGAACACAATTCTTATTGCAAGCAGCAAATAGTATTACAGTCGAAAATATCATACAAAAGCAGGCGAATAAATTTAATACTAAACTTTTCTTTGCCATATTATTCTCCTTTTCAAAACAAATTATATTTATTTCAGTTATTCGTATTAATATAATATTACATATTTATCTCAAAATTGCAAGAAAATAATTTTTAAGGGATTAAAAAAAGAACTCTATCTTTCAATTTGATAGAGTTCTTTTCTTATTATTTTGCAAGTTTCAAAAGCCTTTGACTTTTATATGCTTTTATTGATTTCTTATTCCGTTATGGTTAGTGTTCCAATAAAATTATATGCAAATTTATAATTTGTATCACTTACAATTTCAATTTTTGCTTGACCTGTAATAGGTTTTTCAAGGACCAAAGTAAGTGTTCCTGCATGATTCCATTCACTTTCACTTGTAACTGTTATTTTGAAGAATACATTTTCTGTTGTGTTTCCAACTGGCACTCTTGGTTTTACTTGAACAGCAGTTCCTGTTTGTACACTCAATATAATGTCTAACTCTGTGATTACTTTTTGAGTGATTACAAGTTTGCCACCATTGTTTGTAAAAATAGGTGATTGCGAATAATCAACTTTGTAGTTGCTGTTGCTTAAAGTTGCATTTTTGTCATCTTTATGCAGACACAAAAAAAGCATATCTAGGAAAACTCCTAAAATATGCTTTTTTATTATTTCTAATTCTTATTATAAGCTTGTTATTTTGTATTAACTTTTAGTGATATAGAAATCAACACTTTCTTTTCCTGCTTCACTGTCAGCAACTTTTGTTACTGTAACAAAATATAAAACTCCATCAGGTGTTATTACGTTTAGTTGGTATCCGCCTGAAACACCAGATCCATCTTCTCTTTTAAAATTAACCGATTCACTAGTTGTCACATAGCCTGTTCCATTTGTGTTAAAATTTAATTTATAAGTTTTTAGATTTGGAGAAGCTTCTGTAGTAAATACAAGATAAAAACATTCGCCTTTGTTTAGTTGTCTGCTTACAGTGTTGGTATAATTTTTGCCTTCTACAAAGTTAAGTGTTTCAACTTCTGTAAAGGTTTTGTTTGCCAAGATAGGTTTTGCAGTATCTAAATCAGCAAAACTACTATAGTCAAAATATACCTTACAATTACTGTCACCATGTACTAACATATCGGTAAGAGCATTAGATGGCAATCTTAAGGCAACTACTTCTAGAGGTCTTGAATAACCCTCACAAATCATATAGTCACCAACTCTTATTGTTCCGTTGTTAACGCTAGTAACAGTAATACCAACTTGTCCTGTGGTCGCGTCCCATTCAACATTGCTTTCAGCTGCATCACTTGTTAATGTTGCTACAACGCTGTCATTATAGTGAACTAAAGTAACTTTTGTAATACCTGATGTATATTGTTTAATTTTAAAATTGTTATCGTCAGCTAATAGACTGCTATAATTTATTTCTATTCTTCCAGGATTTTTGTTGCTGTTTGTCTTTAATACTTTGATTGGAACATCAACAGATTGAACTAAACCTTCAGTTACGTTAACAGTTCCTAAATGTATATATTGAACATTGGCATCTTCCATAGCTGTTTTGTTATAAGCAACCTTAAAAGTTACATTTCTAGCAAGTTTAACTTCGTATTTATTGATAACAAACTCTGTTTTTGCAACTTCGCCTTTTAGATAAGTAGCATTTCCTCTGCAGTAGATTCTTACTTCATAAGTTCCTGCATTTGTAGGAGCTGTTGTGGTGTAGGTGCTATCGTTTGCGCCTTTCACTTTGTATTGAATTTCGCAAAGGTCTTTTATTGATGGATCAACTGTGTAATCGCTTGAAGCAACACCTTGTGCGCCGGCATTGTATGTTTTTGCTGAAAGTGTGCCAACAAATGAGCCTTTTCCAGTCAAACTTCTTACATAGCCACAATCGTTACAATCAACGTCATTTTCATCTGTATATCTATGTGGAATGTTAGGTTCTATTCTTGTTGCATGTTTTTCTGCGCCACAATTAGTTGTGCGTCTGTGTGTTAATTCGCCTTCTGATGTATATTCCCAAATGTGATTTTCTTCGTTTCTTGTCTTCGCTTCGTGTTGAGCGCAAGTTGTTTGTTCCCAATGTTTCGCGTCATCACTTTTCCATTCCCAAGTGTGGTCTTGCTCGTTTTGTTTTAATGGGGTTTCGTGTTCGCAAGTTGTTTCTTGCCAATGTTTTGTGTCGCTGGTTTTCCATTCCCAAGTATGAATACCCGAGCCTTCGATTGTTCTATCTTTTTGATATTGACAGATAGAGCAAGTGCCTGTTTCAACTTTGTCGGTGTGGACACCGGCAGGGGTCTTTTCAACCCAAACAAAGTCGTGATCTGCCAAGTCTTGTTTCTCATTGCAATTTTCGTCTTCACAAGCGTGCCAATGATATGTTGCGTCACTTTGCCATTCTGTTGTTGCTTTGTGATTGTGTCCACAAGCCGCAAAGATAAACATTGCAGAAACAACTAAGCAAAATGCAAACACCATAAATATTATTGATTTTTTCTTTGTCATAATTTTCTCCTTTTATTATCCATTTACTCTTGTGAGAATAAGAGTGTAATAATATGTGTTGAAATCATCTTCGTAATAGATTATTTTACAAGATAACCTATCATTTGCTTTGTCGTATGTAGTGGTTGTTTTAAAAGTCTCAGATGCTTCTCCATTACTAACTACGATTGATGCAGAGTAAACTCCATCAGTTTCTGTATAAGTTCCTGCACCAGTTACCTCAGTATTGTCTTCTCCTATGGTTAATGTTAAATTTATATCTTTATCAGTTACAGTCAATTTATATGTATCTTTTGATAAAGTTTTTCCACCTAAAAAAGTAAATTTGTCTCCCAAATTAACTGTGGTGTCTTGCCCACCTTCCTCTTCGGCAGGAAAAATCACT